>Ga0114996_10000055_pt1 | contig 143857 bp, 124 predicted proteins | sample ArcticOcean_MG_C_4_FD_87039 | JGI IMG/M metagenome (GOLD analysis project Ga0114996, IMG submission 87039) | Marine microbial communities from western Arctic Ocean - ArcticOcean_MG_CB4_134 | ecosystem: Environmental > Aquatic > Marine > Oceanic | place: Arctic Ocean: Canada Basin | collected...
GGGATTGCTCACACATGGCGGTGTCGACGTCACCCTGATCGATCAGTGGGGGGACCATATCGACGCGATGCAGCGGGATGGCCTTCGCCTCTCCCTCGCCGGCCGCGACGACTTGGTGATTCCGGTCCGCGCCCTACAGATCAGCGAACTCCAGGCGGTATCGGAGCCGTTCGACATCGCGCTCGTTGCCGTCAAGTCCTATGACACCGAGTGGGCGACTCATCTCATCGCGCCATACCTGGCTGCGGACGGCTACGTCTTGGATTGCCAGAACGGTATCAACGACGAGCGGGTGGCGGCGATCGTCGGCGCGGACCGCACCATGGGGTGTGTGATCACGATCGGCGCCGGCCTCTACGATCCCGGACATGCCCTGCGCACGGATACCCGGCCACTGGGTTTCAAGGTGGGGGAGCTGGACGGCAGCCACAGCGACCGGGCGCAAACGATGGCGGATCTCCTCACGCATGTCGCAGGCAGCGAAGTCACGACCAACCTCTGGGGAGAGCGCTGGGCAAAGCTGGCGGTCAACTGCATGGCCAACCCGATCGCGGGGTTGACCGGCTATGGATCCGCCGAAGTGCGCAGCCGGGCGGACACGCGAGATATCTGCGTGCACCTGGCGGCGGAGGCGATCGAAGTGGGACGCGCGCACGGACATGAGATCGATGGAGTGTGGGGTATTGCGGCCCAGCGCTACGTGGAGGCTGCGGCCGGGCAGAACGTGGAGCAGCTCGGAGCCGATCTGGCAGCGGGAGCAGTCGCGCTCGGGGAGGGGCGCCCGTCTTTCTTGCAAGATGTGCTTCGCAAGCGCCGCACCGAGATCGACTTCCTCAACGGCTATGTCGCTGCCCGAGGTCGCGAGAGCGAAGTGCCCACCCCTTACAACGATGCCGTTGTGGACCTGGTGCATTCGTTCCCGGTGGGGGAGCTGCAGCCAGACCCCGCGAATCTTGCTCGACTCATTGACGCCGTTGGCGGTCGACCTTAGCGATCGACCTTGATCCCGCGAGCTACCGGAGCCGAACGTTTGGGGAACTGGTCGTCCGCGCGGAAGGTAGGACGGAGCACCCACGCCTCGCCCCCTCAAGCCCTACAGGCATTGCCCTATCCTCCCGCCAGGAATGAGGGAGGTCACGATGGCGACTTATGAAACCTACGACCCCGCGAAGCACCGGCGTGATACGCCACAGGAGACCTTTGGGCCCGTCGTGAAGGTCGACAAGCGAGAAGACGGTCAGATCCATGTGATCACGCTAAACCGGCCGCACCGCATGAACTCCATTGGCGACGGGCTCTCCGACGCGCTGTACGACGCCTGGGTCGACTTCCGCGACGATCCCGTGGCGCGGGTCGCCATTCTCACGGGAGCGGGGCGCGCCTTCTGCGCCGGGGCGGATCTGATTCAGACATCGGAGACGCGACAGGGTGCGCCCACAGCCCCAATCATTCGGCGGGACAAGAATCCAGTACCCCTGGCCGAGGGGATGGGTGTGTGGAAGCCCACGATCGCCGCGATCAATGGGTTCGCGATCGCCGGCGGATTCATGTATGCGATGCAGTGCGACATCCGCCTGATGGCCGAAGAGGCCAGGGTGGGGATCGCGGAGGTCCGCTGGAACATGGGCGGCGCTGGCTGGATGGCGCCACTGACGCGTCAGATCGGCCTCGGCTCAGCGATGGAGCTGATCCTCTGGGGTGACACCCAATACACCGCGCAGCGCTGCTACGAACTTGGCTGGGCGCAACGCGTCGTGCCGGCGGATCAGCTCATGGAGACGGCGATGTCCTATGCCCGACGCGCGCTGGACATGGCGCCGCAGGCGGTCCGCAACATGAAACAGGCTCTCTACCGCGGCTACTACCTCGACCCGCTCAGCGGACAGGCGCTTGGCAACGCCTTAGAGCAAAACCTGGCCGGGATGCATGACTCCGTGGAGGGACCAACCGCGTTCTCCGAGAAGCGTCGTCCCAACTTCACGGATTCCTAGTCCCTCGGTTGATCATCCAATCTCGCAAGCGTTTCGTCCCAGCAGCGGTATTGTTGGGCTGCGCGACCCGACGGCGCCTGGAGGCCCACGATGCCCCAAGTTCGGATTCCCGCAACCTTCATCCGAGGCGGCACGAGCCGGGGCCTGTTCTTTCTGCGCGAAGACCTCCCCGCCGACGAGGCTGACTGGGATGCGATCTTTCTCGCCGCGCTTGGTAGCCCGGATCCCCACGAGCGTCAGCTGGACGGCCTGGGCGGGGGCATCTCTTCACTCTCCAAGGTCGTCGTCGTTGAACGCTCCGAGCGCGCCGGTGTCGACGTGGAGTACACCTTTGGGCAGGTGGGGGTGGCAGCGCCGGTAGTGGAGTACGGGAACAATTGCGGGAATCTCACCGCGGCGGTGGGCCCTTTCGCGGTCGACGCGGGACTTGTCGAGGCGACGGGGAGTAACGCGGTCGTGCGGCTCTACAACCGCAACACGGGAAAACACATCGTCTCGCGCTTCCCGCTCGATCAAGACGAGGCAGCCGTGGACGGCGATTTCGTCTTACAGGGCGTCGCCGGTCGGGGCGCGCCGATTGAACTCCAATTCGAGAATCCGGAGGGCGCAGTGACGGGGCGCCTGCTACCCAGCGGTTCCCCATCCGACATCTTGGACGTGCCGGGCATTGGCCCCGTGGAAGTCTCCATCGTCGATGCGACGGCGGTCGTCACGTTCATGCGGGCAAGCGTCGTGGGTCTGACGGGCACAGAGACGCCGGCGGAACTTGAAGCCAGCGCGGCACTGCTCGATCGACTGGAAGCGATACGGCGCTGCGCCGCCGTCCGAGCCGGTCTGGCCGAGTCCATGGATGAGGCCGCACGTGGCTCCCGGAATCGCCCCTTCCTGGTTCTGCTCGCGCCCCCTCGCGATGCTGCGAGCCTTTCCGCGGAACCGATCCTGGCGGCCGACGTTGATATCTCCGCGCGGGCCCTCTCCATGGGACGGCCGCATCGCGCGCTCCCACTGACGAGCGCCCTCTGCCTCGCCGCGGCGTGCGAGATCAAGGGAAGCGTCCCGTGGGAGACCGCCGAGAGCTTGGGCGAGGAGGCCCCCCTGCTTCGTATCGGGCATCCCTCTGGGGTGATGTCCGTGAGCGCGACCGTGGAGAAGACCGACGACGGATGGCGGGTGGACTGCGTCAGCGCCCACCGCACCGCACGGCGGCTGATGGAAGGGAACGTTCTCGTCCCCCAGTCGCGGCTCTCCGCAGGAGTGGCAAGATGACCGCCGCCACCCGGCTGCGGGCCCGACTCACAGACGGCGACCTCCTCATTGCCCCAGGCGTTCCTGATGCACTCGCGGCGCGGCTGGTCGAGAGGGCGGGATTCTCCGCCGTCTACGCGAGCGGTGGTGCAATCGCGCGCAGCCGTGGGTACCCGGATCTCGGCCTGCTGACGATGTCCGAAGTGCTTGAACAGCTGCGTCCCATCGTGGACGCCGTGACGATTCCCGTCATCGCCGATGCCGACACGGGCTATGGGAACGCGCTCAATGTGCATCGCACGGTGCAGGAGTTCAGTGCCGTGGGCGTCGCGGCTCTTCACCTAGAGGATCAGGAGTCGCCCAAGCGGTGCGGGCATCTGAACGATAAGACGCTGATCTCCGGATCCGAGATGGTGGAGAAGCTGCGGGCCGCCGTGGACGCACGCGGAGAGGACGGGCCACTCCTGATCGCGCGCACCGACGCGATCGCGGTGGAAGGACTGGAGGCGGCGCTGGAACGCGCACTGCGCTACCGCGAGGCCGGCGCCGACGTGCTGTTCGTCGAAGCCCCGGAGAGCGAGGAGCAGGTTGAAGCGATCGCGGCGCGTCTCCCGGGCGCCAAGCTGATCAATATGTTCTTCGGCGGCAAGACTCCGCTGGTCCCGGCCCAACGACTCGAAGCAATGGGCTACACGATCATGATCATCCCCTCCGATTTGCAGCGCGCCGCCATGCGTGCGATGACCGATACCTTGGCTGCGATTTCGCGCGACGGCGATGGTCAGGCGATGGCCGATCGGATGGTGAGTTTCGATGAGCGCGAAGAGATTGTCGGGACGGCGGATCTCTTGGACTTGAGTGAGCGCTACCGGACGCCACCTGACTAGGCGTTCGCGCGCTCGGCCGGGGCGAGCCGGTCGGGCGACGCGGTCGAAGGTACGAGAGTTCCACCCCCGCCTGTACTCCTCGGGGGAGCCGAGCGGCCACGGAAGCTGTGGGATCGTTGATCCGTCCATGAACTCAGCATTCGAGTCCATGCAGCGCGATGCATCCTCTATTCTTCCGATTCATCTGAAATGGGGAGAAACCATGACCGCTCAATACGACTACATCATCGTCGGCGCCGGCTCATCAGGCGCCGTTTTGGCGACGCGTCTCGCCGAGGACCCGGACACGAGCGTCCTGCTGCTCGAAGCCGGTCCCGACTACGCCTCGATCGAGGAGACGCCCGATGATCTGCTCAATGCGTACTGGATGTCGCTGCAAGATCACGACTGGGGTTTCAAGGCGGGCGCCGTCGAGGGGCGCGAAATCGACTACGCCCGTGGCAAAGTGACCGGGGGATCCTCCGCCGTCAACGGCGTCGTCGCGATCCGCGGCGTCCCAGCCGACTACGACGAGTGGGGCGCGCTCGGCAACGAAGGTTGGGAATGGGAAAGTACGCTCCCGTACTTCAACAAGCTCGAAGATGACCAGGACCAGGGTGGTGATTTCCACGGCAAGGGTGGACCGATCCCCGTGCGTCGCTGGCGGCAGGAGGAGCTCACTCCCATCCAAGGCGCCTTCCGCCAAGTCTGTGTCGATCTCGGATATCCGTTCCACGAGGACTTCAATGCACCCGACTCGACGGGCGTCAGTTCCATGGCCCAGAACCGAGAAGGGCGCACGCGTATCTCCACGGCGCTGGGATATCTGCCCCGCGCGCGCCATCGTCTCAACCTCACGATCCGCGCGCATTGCCTGGCCAATCGAGTCCTGATCGAAGATGGACGTGCGATCGGCCTGGAAGTGGAAACGGGTGGCGAATTGCAAACCGTCTACGGAAACAATGTCATCCTCTCAGCCGGTGCTATCCAGTCCCCGCCCATCCTGCTGCGCTCAGGCATCGGCTCCGCGGACGATGTGGCAACGCTCGGCGTTGATCTGATCCAGGAGCTTCCCGGCGTGGGCCATAACCTGATCGAGCACCCGATCGCCTACGTCTTCTGCGTGCCCAAGCCCGGCGTCTGCGACATGGCCAACCCGCTCTTCCAATCGCTGCTGCGCTACACGTCGAACGGCGGGGAAGAGAATGACATGCAGATCTACGCGGCCAATCATGTCGACCTCACGGACCTGCCGGAGATTCACGAGATCTTTGGCGTCGACCTCGCGTTTGCCATCGCCCCGGGGCTGCAGCGCCCCAACTCGCGCGGACGCCTGTATGTCGAGACGACCGATCTCCACGCCGCGCCGCGCATCGAGCTGAACTTTTTCGACGATGACGAAGATCGCGCGCGGATGCGCGAAGGGATGCGGATCGCCTGGGACATCGTGCAAACGCCGGAAATCTCGGAGTTTTACGAGCGGATCGAGCTACTGGATCAAGCCACGATTGACGACGACGAAGCGTTGGACGAATACATCTGGAACACCGCCGCCAACATCTTCCATCCCGTGGGGACCGCGAAGATGGGACCGGCGTCCGATCCGGATGCGGTCGTGGACTCACACGGGCGGGTGCATGGCATCAACGGCCTGCGCGTCGTGGACGCGTCGATCATGCCCAACATCCCGCGCGCAAACACCAATCTCACATGCATCATGATTGGCGAGCGCGTAGCAGATTGGATCAAGGCGGGCGAGTAGCTACCCGAACTGCCCATTCGGATCGTGTCCGTCGCGCGCCCCGGACTGGACGCATAGTTCCGATCGGCACGGAGGCTGCGTGGCAGGCGTCGTGGAGCGTGGCGCAGGCGGCCGTCGTCGTGCTAGTTGCTCGGCGTCCACGAGTAGAGGCGGGCGAGGCTGCCGCCCATGAGGGCCGCGCGGTCCGACTCCGTGAGCTGATCGGTGACGCGGAACGCCTCGACCCCCTGTTCATACGTCAACAACTCGACGGCGCGGGTCCAGTCGGTGCCCCAAAGGCAGCGCTCAAAGCCGAAGGCGCGAAAGATCTGGCCGAGGGGTTCCCAGATGTCGTCGTAAGGGAAGGGGGCATGCGACAGCGTGCACGCCCCGGACACTTTGATGGCGACATTGTCGAATTCCGCCAGAGCGACGACATCCGCTAGATCGGCGAACGGTTGCTCAGGAGCGGGCGGCTGGAAGGGCTGGGCCAGGCCGAGATGGTCGATCACCAGTTGGGTGTCGGGATGGCGCCGGGCCAGCTCAGCGACCAGATCGAGCTTCCGCCAGCACAGGACGTTGATCGGGATGTTGCTCGTCGATCCAGCGGCCAGAATCTGATTGAGTCCGGGGTGATCGGCCGAGAGATCCCCGTCGGCAAACCGGTCGCTCAACATGATGCGGGCGCCGACGACGCCAGGCGTGGCCGCCCAGCGGGCCACTTCGTCGCCTACGTCGGAGGCTCCGGGGTCGAATGGCTTGATCAAGCCGAACCGGCCCGGGTGCCGGGCGTGCACTTCAAGCGCGTAGCTCGCGTCGTAGCGGTACATGCTGAACGGGGAGACCAGGAGCGCCCCGTCGACGCCGACGGCATCCATCGCCGCGACCATGTCGTCCCCACTCACCTCGGCGGGACCAACGAGCGTGCCGGCCCACGGTCGTTGAGGTCGGTCGCGTTCGTAGGCGTGGACCTGACAGTCGATTGTGGGCACGTCTCACTTCCTTGCGTCGGTTTCGCGGATGGCGTCTCCGCGGGCGGCACTTTCCCGGTCATTCCGATCGGGATGAGCGCGACAGGAGCGTAGTCGCTCGGCGCTGCCCTGTCCCTGCCATTCAGCTCGCTTGCGGCGGGGAGGGCTCTCGCACCAGAATGGCGTCTCCACGTTGAACGCGATGCAAGGGAGCACGACGATGCCAGCGACCCTGGAACTACTCGAAGTCGAAGTGAGCGAAGGCGTTCGCGCCATCACGATTCACCACAAACACCCAGCCTGCATCCTGACACTCGATCTGGCCCGCGAGCTGGCGACGGCGATCGATGAGGCAGAGGCGGATGATGCGACGCGCGTCATGGTGTTTCGCTCCGCGGACCCAGACTTCTTCATCGCTCACTTCGATGTCAGCGAGATTCTGAAATGGGCGGAGGGAGACTTCTCCTCCGGGGATGATTCCTTCAGCGACGCGCGCGTGCAATCCGTCCGGGATGGGGCGTCTCGTCAAGAGGTACGCCCGAGTTCGTCGGAACGGCTGCGCACGAGCTCGAAGGTGAGCATCGCCGAGATTGCGGGGCGCGCCGGCGGCGGCGGCAACGAGTTCTGCAGTGGATGCGACATGCGGTTCGGGCTGGCGGGAATGACGAAGTTCAACCAGATGGAGGTGCCACTCGGCATCCTTCCGGGCGGCACGGGCACGATCAACCTACCCAAGCTGATCGGACGCGGTCGGGCCCTCGAAGTCATTCTCGGTGGTGTCGACATCGATGCGGAGACGGCGGAGCGTTGGGGCTATCTGAATCGGATGTTCCCGTCCAGGGAGGCCCTTTCCGCGCACGTGGATGCCCTGGCGCGGCGGATCGCGAGCTTCCCCACGGCCGCGGTCGCAAGGGCGAAAGAGTCGGTGCTTCATTCCCTTGCCGTATCGCAAGAGGAGGCGCTCAACCACGAGTACCTCCTCTTCGCGGAAACACTCAAGGATCCGGTGTCGAAGAAGCTGATGACGGCGTTCCTGGAGGAGTGTGGCGGCCAGACGCGCGAGGGCGAGCTCAAGGTCGGAGAACTCGCGCCGTATCTGCCCTTCTCGAGCCTTTAAGCTGCCGGCGCCTGTGGCCAGCACGGGACCCTTTCGTGGTGGGATTTGTCGCCGCCGAGGTCCACGGTCAACCCCGACAGACGCTGGCTGACGGCACGATCACGCCATTTGCGGAGGCCGTTGCCTGGCCCAATCGACGCTGCGGCTCAGATTGAAGTCGCGGGCCCAAGGTGTGGATCGCGGCTCATCGTGGGACGAAAGGGCCGAGGGTGCCATGATTCATCCGCAGCACCTCGTCTGAATCTGACGGCGTACGATCGCGGAACGCTAGCGTGGCGCACTGCCACGCGGAAACGGAAAGACACGCGGATGGAACTGGCCCAGCCCCAGTAAGAAATCAAGATTGAAACCAACGTGCCGATGCAGACGCGCGATGGCGTGACGCTATACGCGGACATCTATCGCCCCGACGCTCCCGGAACCTTTCCGGTGCTCCTCAGCCGCACGCCGTACGGGAAGGAAGCAGCGAGCACCTCGGCGAATGGGTCCAGCCAGTTCTTCGCGCGCTACGGCTACGTGACGGTGATGCAAGACTGCCGGGGCCGCTTCGCTTCGGAGGGGGATTACGACCCGATCTTCCAGGAAGTGGAGGATGGGTACGATGCCGTGGAGTGGGCTGCCCGCCTGCCGGGCGCGAATGGGCGTGTGGGAACGACGGGGCAGTCCTATCTCGGACTCACCCAGTACGCCATCGCCTGCAACGACCCGATGCCCCCGTCGCTGCAAGCAATGGCGCCGGTTTCAGCGTCGTCGGATCATCGCGCCAGCTGGGTCTATCACACGGGCGGTGCGGCCATGTGGGGCTGGATGGTCCCCTACGCGATTCTCAAAGGTCGCAACACCCTTGAGCGCAGCGGCCGCACCGATCTCTTGCCTCAGCTTGACGCCTACGGCGAGCCCGGCACCAACTTCGGGCAGCCACTCACGGACGCGGAATACCGCCACCTCCCGATCCAGGACTGGGGTGAGCGGCTGCTGGAGACCGCGCCCTATTTCGCGGAGCACGTACGGCAGGCCGATGACGGGCCCTACTGGGATCGCTCGAACCTCAACCGACACGCGGCCTCCGTCAACGTCCCCATCCTGCACATCTCGTCTTGGTACGACATCTTCGCAGAGGGCGCGCCCAGCGCCTACCAGAGCATCCGCGCCCGCAGCGAACATCCGGCCGCTCGGCGCACGCAGCGCCTAATCATGGGGCCGTGGGCGCACTTGTTTCCGTACGTGGTGCCAAACTCCCAAGGGACCGGTGATATCGATTTTGGCCCGGATGCGCAGATCGAACTCCATACGGAGCTGTTGCGTTGGTTCGACTACTGGCTCAAGGACATCGACACGGGGATCATGAACGAGCCGCCCGTCAGTGTTTTCACTCTAGGCGAGAATCGCTGGCAGTCGTTCGATGACTGGCCACCGCCGACCGCGCATGAGGTCCCGTACTACCTGCACAGCGCGGCGGGGGCGAATGGCTTGCCAGGGGATGGCACGCTCTCAACCGTGCCGCCGACGGCGGAATCGGCGGACCACTTTACCTACGATCCCGACGCTCCCGTGCCCACCGGCGCCGGCAACAACCTGACGCTGCCGCTGGGCGTCGCCGATCAACGCGAGATCGAGGCCCGCGACGACGTGCTTGTTTATACGTCGGAAGCACTGGACCGCCCTCTTGAAGTGACGGGCCCCATCCACGTCACGTTGTGGGCCGCGTCCTCCGCCGTCGATACAGACTTCACCGCGAAGCTGGTGGACGTCCACCCAGACGGCTACGCACAGAACCTCTTGGACGGGATCATCCGCGCGCGCTATCGAGACTCCGGTAGCTCCCCCTCCTTGATTACCCCAGATCAGCCTTATTGCTACGACATCGACCTGTGGGCCACCAGTACCGTCTTCCAGCCGGGTCATCGGATCCGTCTGGAGATCAGCTCATCGAACTTCCCTCGCTTCGATCGGAACCTCAACACTGGTCTGCCCTTTGGCGAGGGGGTGGAGTCCCAGACGGCCAAGCAGACCGTCTTCCATGAGACGGACATGGCGTCGTGCGTGCATCTACCGCTCATTCCTCGCTAGAGGATCCCCGCGGACATGCTGTGACCCGGAGCGCGAACGGGTCTTCCAGGAAGGGAAGTCATGGAGATCATTTTTCAAGGTGGCCGCGTCCTGACGATGGATGCGTTGGATCACATCGCCAGTGGAGTCGCGGTCCGCGATGGTCGCATCGTCGCCGTCGGCGACAGCGCTGATGTCGCGCGGGCCGTGGGGCCGGAGGCGACGGTCGTTCCGCTCCAAGGTCGCGCGCTTATCCCCGGCTTCTGCGATCCCCACAATCACTTCAGCATGACGACGTTCGAGCCCCGCTCCGTGGATTGCAGCACGCCGCCGCTACGCGACAGGGCCGCCGTGCTCGATGCGATCGCCGCAGCCGCCCAGGGCACTCCTCGGGGACAATGGATCTGGGGCCTCGGCTATAGCGCGGGCTTGGTCGCCAACCATGGCGACCTCCTCCGTGGCCAGCTGGACGAGGTGGCTCCGCACAATCCCGTTTGCGTGATGGATAGCTCTTACCACGCCTGCTACGCGAACAGCGCCGCCCTTGCCGTGGCGGGCATTGTTCGCGACACCCCCAACCCGCCCGGTGGCGAGATCCAGCGCGACTCACACGGGGACGCCAGCGGTGTTCTCTGGGAGCGCGCGATGGATCAGGTACATCACGCTTCGATGCGCGGCTACATGGACGCCTTCGGCCCGGATGCTGTCGCCGACCTCGTCCAACAAAACGCCATGCGGCATCTCTCCCACGGCATCACGAGCGTCGGCGACGCCCTGGTGATGCCCGAAAGCGCGGAACTCTACCGCCTCGCGGACGAGCGCGGCAAGCTCCCGATCGCCATCCACCAGATGCGTGGCGGCCCGAATTTCTTCGCCGAACCCACAGAGGCCGCCGGGGGAATGTTCATGGAAGACGATGTCTCGGATCGTCTGCGGGGCGGCATCGTCAAGATTTTCATGGACCCCGTCTTTCCCAGCCCAGCGCTCCACGTCTGTCATCCCGACGGCTCGGAGGAGAACATCGGCACGCCCTACTACAACCAAGAAGAGGTCGACCACCTGGTGTTGGCTGCCGCTTCACGGGGGCTCCAGGTGGCGATTCATTGCATCGGCAACCGCGCCATCGAGCAGGGGCTCAATGCCTTTGAGCGCGCCCTGCGCGAGGTGCCGCGCGCAGACCCGCGCTACCGGATCGAGCACTTTTCCTATGGCACGGTCGCGCAGATCGAACGGGCTGCCTCACTCGGCGTTTTGGTGTCGCATCAGCCACCCTTTCTCTACGCCATGGGCGAGTATTTCGAGACCAACTTTGCCGCGGCCGGCATCGATGCACCGCCAGTCCCCTATCGCGCGATGCTGGACGCGGGCATCGCGGTGGCCTCCGGCTCCGACTACCCCTGCGCTCCGGTGGCGCCTCTGCTCGGTCTGTACAGCCTTGTCGCACGGCGCGCGCGATCTGACGGGCATCAGATCGCGCCGGATCAGGCGATCACCCCTCTCGAAGCCATACGTACCTATACGCAGAATTCAGCCGCCGCGATGTTCCGGGACCATGAAGTGGGCTCGATTGAGGTGGGCAAACGTGCTGATCTCGTAGTGCTGAGCCACGACCCCAGCCTCGTGGAGCCAGACTTCATCCGCGAGATCGCCGTTCAACAGACCTATATCGACGGCGACCTGGTCTACAGCGTCTGACCGCCGAGACGGTCTGAATCGTTCGCCGCGTCGGCCCAAATCTCGATACGGGATGGGCCATGCGATACGCGATATCAAGTGCCCGACGGCTCAATCGCGATCGGGGCGCTCTGCCCTGGCCCCAATCGCGGCGAACTCAATGCCTTCATAGCCGTTGTTTGCGATGTCCGTGATCGCGCTCACGTACTTGGGTGAGCCGCCGTTGTAGACCATGTAGCGGGTGGTGCCTTCGCCGTGGCCCTCCACGTTGGAGTTGTAGCCGGTGAACCAACTCTTCGCCTTACGCATGAGCACCTTGCTGTACATCTGCTTGACATGGTCGGTCCAGGTCTCCACGGCCTCGGCCGTCGCCTCCAGCCGCGTGTGGTTGTGCTCTTTGGCGTGCCTCAACAAGCCGGTCGCCCAATCCACACCCGATTCGATGCCGCGCGGGTAATTGGTCGATGCGGAACCACTCTGGGGGCCGGCCAGCATGATGAGGTTCGGGAAGCCGTTCACCAGCATGCCCAGGTAAGTCTGCGGGCCGTCCCGCCACTTGTCGCGGAGTGTCTCGCCGCCCACGCCGCGGATGTCGATCTTGTCAAAGGCTCCCGTGATCGCGTCGAACCCGGTCGCGAAGACGATGAGGTCCAGCGCATACTCGCGGTCACTCGTTTGGATGCCGGTCGGCGTGATCCACTCGATCGGCGTTTCGCTGAGATCGACCAGCTCCACGTTGTCGCGGTTGTAGACCTCGAAGTAGTTCGTCTCCATGGGCACGCGCTGCACCCCAAAGCCGTGATCGCGCGGGATCAGTTTCTCGGCCACCTCCGGGTCATGCACGCGCTGGCGAATCCGGGTCGCGATGTACTCGGAGAACTCGGCGTTGGCCTCTTCATCGACGAAGATTTCCACGAAGTTGCGGAGCCAGATCGCGAAACCGGGCGTCTCGTAGAGTTCGTCCCAGAGCGCGATCCGCTCCTCGCGGGAGACGCTATAGAAGCCTCGCCGGTCCGGCGCGTGCTCGAAGCCGCCCGGGGTCCGAGCGCAGAGCGCGAAGATCTCGTCGTAGCGGCTGCGAATATCCGCCATCTCCGTCTCGGAGATGGGTCCGTTGTTGAGCGGCGCGCTCCAGTTCGGCCGACGCTGGAAGACCTTGAGATCGCCCACTTTGTCCGCGATCTCCGCGATCACCTGGATACCCGTGGCGCCCGCACCAATCACGCCCACCCGCTTGCCCGCCAACTCCACTGGCTCCTTGGGCCAGTGGAAAGTGTGGAAGGCCTCTCCCTGAAAGCTGTCGATGCCGTCGATCTTGGGCGGGGTTGGGATGGAGAGCAACCCCACTCCGGTCACAACGAATCGGCCCGTCAGTTCCTCGCCGCTCGCCAGGGTGAGCAGCCAGAGGTGGTTCGCTTCATCGAAGCGCATGCGGTCCACGTGGCAGTTGAAGCGCATGTGCTGACGCAGATCGAACTTGTCGGAGACATAGTTCAGGTAGCGCAGGTTCTCTGGTTGTCCGGAGAACCGTTCTTTCCAGTGCCACTCGTCCAGCAGCTCTTGGGAGAAGGAATAGGCGTAGGTATAGCTCTCAGAGTCGAAGCGGGCACCAGGGTAGCGATTCCCGTACCAGGTGCCGCCCAGGTCGTCCGCGCCTTCCAGCACGAGGGCTTTGACGCCGAGGTCGAGCAGGGTCTTGATCTGATAGATCCCCGCGACACCCGCGCCGATGACGATCACCTCGTACTGAGGTGTGGTGGTGGCCGCCGCTGCCGACTCGAGTACCGCTGGCTCAGTCATCTGTACAACCCCGATCTTTCGCGCATTTCTTCCGGAATTCTACATCGAAGTGCCGCTCACCCGTCGACCTCCTCCAAGCCCGCGCATGCACGGACCGCGAATCCTGAGCAGCGGATTGGGCCGGCCGCTCAGCCCGGTGATCCTGTCTCCAGCCGAGGAGACGGCCTCATCGGAACGCAGGCATGACTTCCTTCGCGAAGAGGCGGAGCGACTGCATCACCGTGTCGTGGGTCATGCCGCCGCCGTGCATGACGCAGCTCAACATCTCGATCTCGGCGATCTCGGTGTAGCGCTTGAGTTTCTTGATGACCGAGGGCGGCGTGCCGGAAAGCGTTCGGTTTTCGAACATTTCGTCGAGGTCGGGTTCGCCCTCGAACGGGAGCGGCTCGGAGACACCGGAGACGACGTGTTCGCGGCCCTGGCGGAGGTTGGTGGCCTGGCGAGACTGGTAGAGGAAATGCTCCATCTGGGCGCGCGATTCGTCCTCGGTGGGAGTGACGACGACCTGGCCCTGCACGCCAAACTCAGCCGGCGAGTCGGGAAATTTCTCTCGGGAGTTTTGGAAGTTCGACCAAGCCTGCGCCAGGACGCTGACTGGTCGGCCGGACTGGGAAGTCAGCGAGCGGAGGCCGTAGCGGCGGCCGATGTCGAAGGATTCTTGGGTGGTTGCGGCGAGCCAGATCGGTGGGCGCGGCTTCTGGTAGGGACCCGGGTAGAGGGTGGTTTCGGGGATCTGATGGAACTTGCCCTCGAATTTGAACGTCTCGCCGGTCAGCGCCCGCGAGATAATCGCGAGCGCCTCATCGGTCCGGTCGCGCGCATCATCCATGGTGAGACCGAAGCGGCGGAATTCAAAGGGCTGATAGCCGCGAGCGACGCCCACTTCGAGTCGGCCCTGGGTGAGTTGGTCGGTGAGCGCGATGTCCTCAGCGACGCGGAGCGGGGCCCAGAATGGCAGCACAAGCACGGCCGTGCCGACGCGGATCTTCGAGGTTTCGGCAGCGACGCGGGTGGCCATTAGGAGCGGGTTGGGGATATAGCCATAGTTCGAGAAGTGATGTTCGGCGAACCAGACGGAGTCGTATCCGAGTTCTTCCGCCTCGATCGCATACTCGACGATTCGACGGAAGATGACATCGGGATCCTCTCGGGCGGAGGAGCCGGCAAGGGCGAAGGCGGCGAACTGCATCAGACTGCTCCGATCGCGGGGCGGGGGGTGCTACGCGTCCGCCTCGTGAAGGGCGACGTCGTTCAGGATTGTCGCGTTTCGGGTCTCGATACGCGAGCGGGCGTCTGGACTGGTGAAAATATAGGTGCGGTCATCGAGGATGCCCTGAACGACCAAAGGGCCGACGTCCATGCCATCGATCGCCTGCTGGATCCGTTCGGGACGGGGGACGGCCTCGCCGGCGCCAAGCGCGTCGGGACGATTGCGGTTCGCCTCCCAGATGCGCGTGCTGACGGTGGAGGGGCAGAGCACGGAGACGCCGATCCGATCGCCCGCCAGCTCGGCGCGGAGCAGCTCCGAGAAGCTGATGACGGCGGCCTTCGAGGCGCTATAAATTCCCAGATCCAGGCCAAGACGTGGCGCCAGACCGGCCATTGAGCCGGTGTTGACGATGTGCGCCTCGCCAGCCTGAGCGCGCATCCGTGGGACGAACGCCTGGACACAATTGACCACGCCTCGAACGTTGACGCCGAAGACCCACTCCCAGTCCGTGTCGGCAGATTCAACGAAGGGGCCTTCGAGCATCACCCCGGCGTTGTTGCACAGCACCGAGACGGGTCCGAGGGTCTCCTCAACCTGGGCGGCAAGCGCCCTGATCGCGGCGGCATCCGTCACATCCGCTTCGAATGCCGCCGCGCCCTCAATCTCCGAGGCGACGCGTTGGGCGGCGCTGCGATCGATGTCGACGATGGCGACTCGGGCGCCCGCATCGGCGAGGGCGTGCGCGATGCCGCGACCGATGCCGTCTCCTGCTCCGGTGACCACCGCGACCCGGCCTGCGAGTGTTTCCATGCGTGTCTCCCTCCGATACGAAGTGCAAGACCATACCAGCTCGCCCAGACCGGCCCGGGCACGGTGTGATCTCTGAGCCCCGCTTGCTGCATGCTCCTGGGACAGACTGAGCTCAGTGAAAAATCCCTCCAGCCCGCGTGCCGTCTGTGGCTTTGGTTTCATCCGGGCGTCGCCGCTCTAGACTGTGGCGCATCCCGCACTGAGGTGAGGGGAGGAGGCAGCGATGACCACAGGCACCAACACGCGCCTGGCCGAAGCGGCCCGAGATCTCTACGAACCAATCCGACGCGCTGCGCCGTCCGGAGACGACCTTCGTCGCTTACCTTCGGAGACGGTCGCGGCGATCTCCGCCGCCGGACTCTTCCGCATGTGGTTGCCGGACACCCTTGGCGGTCCCGCCGCCGACCCACTCGACACACTCCATGCCGTGGAGGAGATCTCCCGCGCCGATGGTTCCGCCGGCTGGTCGCTCATGATCGGCGCCGAAAGCAACGGCATCGTTGCCGCCCACCTTCCCCTCGCGGGCGCTCGCGAGATCTTTCCCCCGGACACCGAAGTGATCACCGGTGGCTCGGTCTCGCCCGGGGCCGGCCAGGCCGTCGAAGTCGACGGTGGCTACCAGATTTCCGGGCGCTGGCGTTTTGGCAGCGGTTGCCAACACTGCGATTGGATGTACGGCAACTGCGACATTCTGGACGGTGACGCGATCCGCACACGTGCCAATGGCACCCCAGAAATGCTAATCGTGGTGCTGCCCAAATCCGACTTCGAAATCATCGACACCTGGAACGTCGTTGGCTTGCGTGGGACCGGCAGTCACGACTACGCCGCCGAGGATGTCTTCGTCCCGTCCGCACACACGTTTTCGATCTTTGACGGCCCCGTGGATACCTCCGTGCCGTTTCTCTCGCTCCCCTTCATCAGCTTCCTTGCGCTCACCAAGGCCCCTATCTCGACGGGCATCGCGCTGGGGGCGATTGACGAGCTGGTCGCGCTCGCCGCCACCAAGACCGCCACCGGCGGAACGGCGCCGCTGCGCGAGACGCCCCGTGTCCAGCGCGCTGTCGCCGACGCCACGACGATGGTGCACGCCGCGCGCGCCTTCTTCGATCGCGCCCTTGAGGATGTCTTGCGCGTCATCGCGGCGGGGGACTCCCCGGGCCTACACGAACGCGCCATGCTGCGGCTCGCCGCCGCCAACGCCACCAGCCGCTCTGCCCGCGCTGTCGAATTGGTGTACACGGCCGCGGGCACCAGCAGCATCAAGAGCGGCCAACCGCTGGAGCGCGCCTTTCGCGACATCCACACCCTGACCCAGCACGTCAACGCCTCAGAGTCCGTGGTGGAGCCCGCCGGGCGTGTGCTGCTCGATCTGGACCCGGAATGGCCGCTCTTCTAGCTCGCTGCAGCGCAGGACCCTAGCCAGGGCCGGTCGGGTTGGAACAGAGCACATCGTTTGCCCGGCGTGAGTCGGGCGAGTTGGCTGTAGCCGGTTCATCGGGGTGCCGCGCAAGCGGGATTCTAGATGAAGCCGCTCTTCAAGCGGCCTCGGTAGTCGGTTTGTGAGAGCCCAAGCTCGTCCACATAGACCTCGTAGTTATGCTCTCCCAGCAGCGGTGGCCGGCGGCGCAATCGGACAGGCGACTTCGTGAAGCGGTAGGGCGCCCCCGGATACCGAACCTGGCCATCGAATTCGGGCACGTCCCCCTGCCACCAGAAATCGCGGTCTTCCCAGTGCGGATCGTCAAGGTTGTCTTCGGGCCTTCGCACGATGGCCCAAGGCAGGCGGATTGATTGGGCGCGCCGGTACATCTCTTCCGCATCCAGCTGAGAGGCAAAGGCGCTGATCGTTTCCGCCACGTGGCGGCGCAATCCGACTTCGTGCCGCGGATCGACATAGAGCACGTCCTCGTATTGGCCGTCGCGGAGGTCCGCCACCGCGTCGTGTTCCTCCATCCAGTCGAGGAGATGCACCCAGACACGTCGGTCGCGGGGAATGCCACCGCCCAGCAGAAGGATGTCCCGCCCATCGCGCGAGCGAAGTTGCCATGGCGCGGTGGGATCGGGTGAGGAATGCCTCCCCGTCTGCCGCTGAACGAGACGTCCGAGGAACTCCCAATTGGCGAAGGCGCCTTCGGTGGTGGCGCTGATCGCTTCATGGATCGAGACGTCGATCAGCTGGCCTTCTCCGGCGGCGCCGCGCATCCACAAGGCCGCCAGAATGCCGGAGACCGCGTAGACATTGCTGAGGGCGACACTATGCTCTCCGTCGGCGCGAATCGGGGGCAGGTCATGGTCGTCGTAGCCGGTGCTCATCATTGGGCCACCGAGCGCCAGGCTGATGAGGTCTGTCGTCGCCCAATCCCGCCGGGGGCCGCTGAGACCGAACGGCGAGATTGCACACCAGATGAGCCGCTCGTGGCGAGCTGCTTCCCAACCTGAGTCCAGGGCGTCCAGGATCCCGGGACCGAGGCTGTCGATGACCACGTCCGATTGATCCACGAGTTGGCGCCAAAGATCCAGCCCGCCCGCTTCGATCTCGAGCGTGATGGATCGTTTGCTGGTGTTGCGGGCAGCGAACTGCAGACTGCCTCGGCTCGGATCATCTCGAACGAATGGCCCGAGGTGGCGGCTGCGCACGCCGGCAAGAGGTTCCACACGGACAACCTCTGCCCCGGCGTCGGCCAGCAACTTCCCGGCGATCTCACCACGATCGCCGATCTCGATCACGCGAAGCCCTTCGAGCGGTCCGGCATCCTCCGTAGCCGGCATCAGATGGCCGCCATCAGACGGCGCCATCAGACGGCCGCCTCGGCGGCCAGCGCGGCCACCTCCGCGTCGCTATACCCGAGGACGCGCGTCAGCACATCATACGTGTGCTCACCGAGGAGCGGCGCTCCCCGATCGATCCGCCAGCGCGCCCGCGAGAACTGCATCGGCAGTCCCTCATACCGGTGTTCCCCGAGTTCCGCGTGGGGAGCGGTGCGATAGAACGCCCGGGCCTGCAACTGTGGATCGCGCTCCATCTTGTCGTCCGTTCGCTGGCAGAGGCCCGCGGGCACCCCACGCTCCTGGAGGTCCGCCATCAAATCGAACGGATCGCGAGTGGCCGTGGCCGCGTCGATGGCGGCGTCCAACGCGTCTTCGTGGACCGTGCGCGACGCGTTGTCGGCGAATCGCGCGTCGGCCTGCAAGTCGTCGAGAGCGAGTACCTCGCAAACAGCGAGCCATTGCGGTTCATTCTCGACGGCGATGGCAATCCAGCGGTCGTCACCCGCGCAGCGATAGGTGTTGTGCGGTGCGATGGCGGGATAGGCCGATCGATTGCCGATTGGTTCGTAGGACCGGCCGTTGACCTGCGCATCGAGAATCGGGACCGCGCCCAAGACCATCCCCGTCTCGATCTGCGACATGTCGACGTGCTGCCCCTCCCCGGTGGCAGCCCGGTGATGCAGGGCCATGAGGAGGGCGACCGCCCCGTAGTATCCCGCCGTGTGATCCAGATAGGAGAAACCCCAGCCCGCAGGTGGGTGACCGGGCAGACCCGACATCTTGGTTGCGCCGGAGACGGCCTGCGCGGTGGGTCCCCAAGTCACGTAGGAGGCGTCGCGCCCCAGATGTCCGTAACCGGAGAGCGAGAGATAGATGATCGAGGGGTTGAGCTCCTGCAGGCGATCCCAGCCGAATCCCATGCGATCGAAGGTTCCCGCGCTGTAGTTTTCGACGACGACATCCGACGAGGCAATGAGGCGCTCCACGACCTCGCGCCCCTTGGGGTGGTGGATGTTGGGCGTGATGCTGAGCTTGTTTCGATTGAAGTTGCTGTGGAATCCACTCCCGTTGACGGACGGATGCTCGGGGTCCTGCTGCAGCCCGATGCGCATGGAATCGAGCCGCGCTTCGCTCTCGACCTTGATGACCTCCGCGCCGAGGTCGGCCAAGATGCGCGTCGCCTGCGGGCCCGCGACGATCCAGGTAAAGTCGCAGACACGGATCCCTTCCAAGGGGAGCGGTCGATCATCGGGCATTCTGAGTCCTTCCCTGTCGCTCGCGATCGCGTTCCACGATAGTAGCGGCGGGGTGCGCCTAGTTCGCCGGATCGTGCGGGGCGCCTCCGGGGAACGGCGTCGACGGACGACGTGATTCGGCTATCCTGCGCCAGCCACGCGGTGCCGAGAGCCGCCAGAAACTTCCGCTGGGGGGATCATGACGAAACAAGGGGTTGTACCCGACGCGTTGAGCCAGCCGTTCTGGGACGCCGCGAACGAAGACCGACTCGTCATCCAAAACTGCACCGCCTGCAGCAGGCTCCAGCACCCCCCAGCGCCGAGCTGTGGGGCGTGTGGGTCTGGCGACCACCTGGAGTGGAGCCCGATGAGCGGGCGCGGGACGATCTACAACTACGGCGTCGTGCATGACTGCCCGGTCCGACTGCTCCAGGAGGATCAGCCGTTCAACGTCGCCGTGATCATGCTCGACGACGATCCCGGCATCCAGATGTACTCCCACCTGCCCGGCACCGCCGTCGATGATGTTCCTGTCGGCGCCGCCGTGGAGGTGATATTCGAGGAGACCTCCAATGGGCAGCGGGTCCCCGAATGGCGAGTCGTCAGCTGACGACGAGACTCCGTTAAGTTCGAACAGCACGCGCAGGACGGATACACCATGACAACTGAGAACGCCCCGGACTCGATGTACCGCAACGATGAGGGGCTAGGGCTGTGGGAACACCGCGGCAAGGTCGCCGCCGTGGGTATCGGCCACTCGCCGACCTTCCGGCGCTGGGACGGCCAGGCCGAGACATCGGTGGGGGCGCTCACGATCCTCGCCCTGCGCCGCGCGATCGAGGACGCCGGCGTGGCGCCGGATCAGATCGATGGGCTGGTGGTCGTGCCGGTGACGACGACCGGTGCCTTCTGGGAAGACGGGAAGCCCGTCCCCATGGACGTCGTCAACGCCTTCACCCCCAGCGGAGACCCGCTGGACGGCATCGCCAAGTTGAGCGCCGAGTGGTTGCTCGCGAACATGCCCGAGCTGACGAACATCCAGTTCACGATGTACGGCCCCACCTGCATGTCGAACGCGCTAAATGTCACTGCCCAGGCAGTGGGGGACGGCCTCACGCACACCTGCCTCGTGGTCAAGAGCTGGCACAACTTCGAAGGCCGCTACTACCAAGGCGGGGAAAACGCCGGAGAGGCGCTGCCCGGCAGCGCCGCGATGACGCGGCTCTGGGGCGCTCCAGCCTGCTACGGGACGGCGTTGCAGTTCGCGGAATACTGCCGCAAGTACGGCAAGAGCCACGAGATGATGGCTCCCTTCATGGAAAACTCGCGGCGCAATGGGCTGATGTTTCCGGAGGGCTACTGGGCCCAGCACCGCCCCGAAGAGCTGACGGCCGAGGATTACCTGGCCGCGCGCTGGATCGCCAAGCCAGCGAACCTCTTCGACAACGACATCCCGATCATGATGTCCGGCGCCTATCTGTTCACCACCGGGGAACGAGCCCGAGACATGAAGCAGAAGCCCGTCTACATCCTCAACCATGCCTCCAGCAACGCACGACCACGGAGCCTCACGCCCACCCTTGACGAAGTGGAAGCAGAGACGGCGCGCACCGCGCGGAAGCTCTACGAGGGCGCCGGAATCACCGCCGCGGATCTCTCGTTCGAAAATATGTACGACGGATTCTCGCAGTTCCACCAGTTCCACCTGGAGGGCCTTGGCTACCGAGGGATCAAGTTTGGCGAGGCTCTGGACTTCTACCAGACCGACATCAGCATCGAAGGGCCCAACCCCGTCTCTCCCAGCGGCGGGAACATCGGCAGTGGCCGCAGTCGCGTCTGGTTGCACACCGACTCTATCCAGCAAATACAGGGACGGGCGGGTGCTCGGCAGGTCACCGGCGTCAAGGCCGAGGTCGCCGTGTCCGGCGGGCCGATGCCCCTGGGCGGTAACTTCATGGTGTGGAGCGCCAGCCCCGACTAGCGAAGACCAGATGAGCGACGCATTCGACGGGAGAAAGACCGACGTGGTGGTTCTGATCAGTTTTGATATCGATGGAACGCTTGAGATCGGAGACCCGCCTGGCGTGCTGACCATGGACATGGTTCGCCTCGTGCGGGAGAAGGGCTTCCTGATCGGCAGTTGCTCGGACCGCACCCTCAGCGGCCAACGGGCGATCTGGGCGCAGCACGAGATCGAGGTCGACTTCGTCGTCTCGAAGCACATGCTGCCGGACGTCAAATCCAAGTTTGAAGCAGACGCTTACTATCACATCGGCGACCGGGAGGACCTCGACCGCCGCTACGCGCTCGCCGCGGGCTTTGAGTTTCTCTGGCCCCACGAGGCCGTCGCGCACCCGTACTTTCTTGCCGATGACTGAGAGTTCGAGGCGACGGGACTGCGTTCCGGCCGGATGAATGCCGGTGCCGGACGATCGCGCCGGACTCCGTCCGCCCGATGGGCGCCTCCAGTGAGAGCGACCACGATCATCGACCGCGGGGGCGCTCGCTAACGGGGCTCGCGGATCGGGTCGTCCCAGTCAATCCCGCAGGCGGAGCACCACCGCAGAAGCCAATAGTCGCCGCTTTGCCCTTCCTCTCCGCGTTCGGCGTGGATCTCGCCGCCACATCGGCATTGGCGTGGAAAACCCTCCCAGCAGCCGGGGCAGCCTGCTCCTGCCTCGTGGCTCTGGTCAAACTGAGGATGGAACACATTCATCGACGATCACTCCCGCCAGCCCCAAGGTAGATCAACGCGCCGATCCGTTGCAGGTTCTTGCAGTCAGGCGGGGCCTGGCTGGTCTGGCGCGAGAAGTCGATCGTACCCCTCCTATCTGGTGGGCGTGGCTCGACCGGTTCCCGGCTTCTGGTTTCCGCCCAAACCCGGACGAGTTGACTTAGTCTGTCCCTCGGACCCGAGAGCAACGAGAGAGAGTTGGTATGGCTTCCCAAACCTTCGCGCCGCCGCTTTGTGACTGGGACGACCCGCCCAATCCCACCCTCAACACCTGGACAACCGTGAATGCGGCAGAGGTGGTGCCGGGCGTGTGGCACCCGCTCCTCTCCGGGTGGTACCAGGCCCGCCAGCGGCGCCTATTCGCGGCGATGTTCCGCCGACTGGGAATCCCGGATTCGCAGATTCCGATTTACCCGGCCCCCACGCCGAACTTCCTCGCCTCCTGGGCAGGGCAACTCGCTCTGAACGTCTCCTTCACGACGGCGATCGTCTCCAGCTACCAGACCGGCGCTGGGTCGAACGCGGTGGAGCAGCTCTTCACAGCTGACGAGGAGGGGGGCCACCACGCCGAGGCAGCCACCGACCCGGAGGCCGCGAAGAAGGTTCGGACGCGCCTCTTCCGGATCCTCGGCCAGGGATCACGCATGGCCGCAGGGGATCGGAAGCGCGCGGTTACGCTCGTGACGGAGGTCGACGAGGCGGATCTCCCCTCGCTCAGCGATGCCAAGCTGCGTCGTCTGCAAGTCAAGGTTGATCGACTGATGGAGGATCTCTTCGAGAATCACATCATGCTCTCCGTCTTGGCCAGCGGCGAGTACGTCTCCATGCTGGAACAGTTCCTGAGCGCAGCCATCGATGACCTCGATGATGACGCGACTGTGCGCCTGACGAGTGGTTTGGGCAATGTGGAGAGCGCCAGGCCAATGGAGTCCCTGTGGGCGCAATCCCGCGCGATCATCGCTGACACCGACCTCACGAGCGCCTTCGCGGGGCTTTCCACCGTTGAGATCAAAGAACGCTTCGAGGCGCCTCCTGACGCGGCCTGGCAGCAGGCGGCGGATGGCTTCGGCGTCTTCCTGCGCGACTTCGGATACCGCAGTCAGAGTGAATGGGACCTGGGTGTCCCTCGCTGGCGGGAAGAGCCGCTCTTTCCGCTCAATGCGCTGCGAAACATGGTGGGCGCCGGATCAGCTCAGGCACCGAGCGACGCCGCCGGGCGGGCGGAAGCGGCGCGGCGCGAGGCGGAGTCACACTACCGGGCCCTACTGCCGGCGTCGAAACGGTCGGGATACGATCGCCTCTTGCTGAAGGCACAGCAGTTTGTGCGGATTCGAGAGTTCACCAAGGCGACCGTGATCATGGCAATTGGGCGTGGTCGGGACACGATGCTGGCCCAGGGCGCGCGCTTCGTCGAACGCGGGTGGTTGCGCGATCCAGACGATGTCTTCTTCTTGCTCTATGACGAATTCGAGCAGGGTGTGGCCGGGCACCTCGATCCAGCCGAGACGCTACCGGCGATCGTGCGCCGCCGCCGCCAGTTTGAGGATGTCGCGGGGTACCGGCTGCCCGACAACTTCGAGGGCCTACCGGAGATCCGCCGCATTGAGGCAGCGCCGGAGCCGACCGCAACGCTGAAGGGGCTCGGCGTCAGCCCGGGCGTGGTGACGGGGCCGGCTCGGGTCATCCCGACCTTCTCGGAGGGAGCCATGGTCGACTTCAAGCCGGGAGAAATCCTGGTGGCGCCCTATACCGACGCTCCCTGGACACCGCTGTTCGCTACCGCCGCGGCCGTGGTCGTGGAGACGGGCGGAGTCCTCTCCCACGCGGCCACTGTCGCGCGGGAGTACGGAATCCCCGCCGTGGCGATGATCAAGGACGCGACGCGCATGATCAAGAATGGGCAGACGATCACAGTCCATGGTGGCGCTGGACAGGTCACGTTGGGCTGATCATCTCCCAGCCGACCACCGGACCAACCTCCAAGCGAGAAGAGCGATCAGATGACGGACACCGCACCCCACGGCAGCGCGCTGGAGGGCGTCAAAGTCCTCGACCTGATGTGGGTCATCGCCGGGCCCACGGCCACTCGCTATCTCGCCGACTATGGGGCCACCGTGATCCGGGTGGAATCCTCAACCCGCATCGATGGGGCACGCACGATCGGGCCCTTTCACGGCGCTGAGGCCGGCCCCGAAAACTCCGCGATCTTCAGCAATATGAACACCAACAAGTACGGCCTCACGCTGAACCTCGCCTCGAGCGAAGGAAGAGCCGTGATCAAGGACCTGGTGCGCTGGGCAGACATCGTTACCGAGTCATTCTCGCCGGGAGCCATGTACCGCTCGGGGTTGGACTACGCAGCACTGCGGGAAATCAAACAGGTACTGATCATGCTCAGTACCTGTCTCTTCGGACAGACCGGACCACTCAGCGGCATCGCCGGATTTGGCACGATGGGCTCCGCCATCGCCGGGTTCGTCAATCTCGCCGGGGGAGCCGATCAGCCGCCCGTGGGTCCGTACGGCGCATACACGGATTACCTCGCACCGCGCTTCACCGTCTGTGCCCTCCTTGCCGCCCTCGATTATCGCAATCGCACGGGCCAGGGTACGTACATTGACCAATCCCAAGTCGAATCGGCGATGCACTTCCTCAGCCCCGCCTTGCTCGACTACGAAGTCAACGGTCGCCTGCAAGGGCGCGACGGCAACCACGACACGCGGCGCGTGCCCCACGGCATCTACCCCGCCCTGGGTGATGATGAGTGGGTGGCGATCGCCGTTGAAACGGACGACCAGTGGGACGACTTCTGCGAGGCCAGTTTCATGCCCGCGCTGGGCGGCAACCCGCGCTTCGACTCGTTCGAGAACCGCAAGCAGCACGAGGAGTCGCTCGACGAGATCATCGCCGCCTGGTCAGCGCAGCTCCCCGCCGACGAAATTGTGCAAACCCTGCAAGCTGTCGGCGTCGCGGCCTATGTCGTACAGGGCAGCAACGCCTGCTACGCCGATCCGCAGCTCCAGCATCGGGGCGAGTTCGTCGAGGTCGATCATCCAACACTTGGGCGGACCACCGTTGAAGGCTCGCGGTTCCATCTCTCGCGCACGCCAGCCCAGTATCGCCGCAGCGCGCCGACGTTCGGGCGCGACAACGAATTCGTGCTCAAAGACGTGCTCGGGTATGACGACGAGCAGATCACGGACCTGGTCATTGCGGGCGCGCTCGAATAGCGGTCGACGAGCGGTCGACGAGCGGGCTGTGGCAGCTCGCGGGACTTCGAGGCGCCATCGACGGTGGCGGTTGGGACGTACGGCTCTAGTCGCCGCCCGCGGCCACCCGACGCAAGCCCACCTCTTCGACCGCGGCGAAGTCCGGCACCGTCGTCAGCGACGGTTTTTCCGGCTCCTCGAAAGCTGGCATCACGTCTCGCGCGAACCGCTCCAACGATGCCAAGATCTTTCGGTGCGGTATCACTTGATCGAAGTTGATCAGGAAGACCATGCGGTCGACGCCGATCGCCTCCCACTGTTTGAGCGCCTCGATCACTTCGTCGGGCGTGCCAATCGGCGTCCCTTGTTGGATCGGACCCGCCACGTCGCCGGGTCGATTGCGCAATTGAATCGCGCTCGCCTGAGATCCGTAAGCAGGGCTGGGATAGACCGCCCCGACGCCGGTCAGGTGTGCCGCGGAGTTCATGAACGCCATCGCGCCCTGCGCGCCCGTGCTGCGTGCCTCTTCCGCGGACTCCCCGCAATACATCCAACCGACACCATTCACCGCGTTGTTGACGAACTTCCCTACGGGCTCACAATCTTGAATGATGCGGCGATAGTCGCTGATCCGCTGCGCGTACTCATCCGGTGTCCCAATCGAAACTCCCAGCAATCCCAGCCCGCGCTCCGCGGCCTGGATCGCCGTTTCCGGGCTGGAGACCGCCACCCACATCGGCGGATGAGGCTGTTGCACCGGTTTCGGCAAGACGTTGCGAGCGGGCATGCTGAAGTACTTGCCTTCCCACTCGAACTCCTCCTCGGTCCACATCCGCGGGATCGCGCGGATCACCTCATCCCACATCTCCTTCGTGTCGTCTGGCGTCACTCGGAAGCCGCCAAGCTCCGTCCAGGTCGCCGCGCGGCCGGTGCCGAACTCCAGGCGGCCGTTCGAGATAATGTCCAACGCCGCGGCCCGCTCCGCCACTCGCGCGGGATGATTCACTTGCGGCAAGCACAAGGCGATGCCCTGGCAGATGTGGATATTCTTCGTCTGCGCCGCCGCCGCCGCTAAGAACACCTCCGGCGCCGACGAATGGCTGTACTCCTCCAGGAAGTGGTGCTCCACTTCCCAGACCTGATCGAACCCCAACTCATCCGCCAGCGAGATCTGCTCGAGCGCCTGATGGTATACGCGCCACTCGGAAATCTCCGTCCAGGGACGGCTCACCGAGTGCTCATAGAAGATGCCAAACTTCATCGCGGTTCCCCCTTCTCGGCGTCGTAGGTTTACACCGAGCTTGGGCGGCAGTATACAGAGCCGACTGATTTCCGTGGAAATGGGGTCCATGTGAAAGTTGCAATCGTCACCGATGCCTCCGCCGACCTACCGGAGGCGCTTGCCGCTGCGCACGGAGTTGGCATCGCGCCCCTGCGCTACATCCTGGGCGGGAAGGTCTACAGCACCGGTGAGCAAGACACTTCCATCTTGTTGACCAGCCTGGACCGCGGTGACGGCTGCGAAGTCTCCGGAGTTGAAGCCGACGACTTCGAGACCGCCTACCGCCAAGCCCTCGACGGCGCCGAACACCTGATCTGCATCTGCCATTCCGTCGGATCCAGCTTCACGCGCGTCTCCGCTGAGGTCGCGGCGCGGCAGCTTCTCGACGATGACATCCAAGTCGATGTCACCAGCCCGGGGCGCTCCACCGCGGCCCTGGCGGCGATCGCCCTCGCGGCTGGCGACGCCGCCCGCGCCGGCCAGTCCGCAGACGCCGTGGCCGCCCTGATCAACGACGCCTCCACCCGTGCTGACACCTACCTCCTCGCGCCCTCGCTCGATCAACTCGACCGCGCCGGCCAGCTGAGCATCGTTCAGTCCCAGTCCGGCGTGGGCCGCCTGGACGAGGGCGTCCCCCTCTTCCGCCTCCGTGGACGTCTCAATGCCGTCGCGATCGCGGACGACTCTGCCGCTGCCGAGGGGCTACTGATCGAGCGCATTTTCGAAACCGCTGGCGACCGGCCTGTCCACCTCATCGCCACCCACGTAGACGCCCCCGCCGAAGCTGAGCGCCTTCTCGCCGCTGCGAAGGAACGGGTCAACACCGCCCTGTCGCTGGTCACCGAGGCTGGGCCGACGATCAGCGGACTCCTCGGTCGGGGTGCCTACGGCCTCGGCTTCTGCGCGCTCGAACCCGCCTAACCAGATCCACAGAAGGAGCCACACGATGCCACAGTTCGGACGTCTCGCTGCCTCCACGTTAGAGCGCCCCAGCGCCAACAGCACTGCCCCAGAGTTCCCCTGGACGATCTCGGGGGCTCTCGTGCAGCAGGTCACCTACGAGTGCACGATCGACTCCACCCTGGACGCGCTGCCCGACATCCTTGCTCGGCCGGCGCCTCCCTACGCTCGCCTCCGCATCGTGGACGTTCCTGCGTCCCCGGTCGGCCCGTACCGCGAAGCACTGCTCGTCGTCTCGAGCCGCTACCTGATGCTGCCTCGTCATTACGTGGTCGCCTCGATCGTGACGACGGAGGAGGCCCAAGCCGCCAACGCCGCGCGCGGCTACGTCAGCACCTTGGGCGAGGTCACGCTCCAACAGAACGACAACGACTTCCTCGGCACCCTTGCCGACAGCAGCGGTCTCGACATCCGCATCGATTCCGCAGACGCCGTCGCGACGGGTGCCACCGTCATTCGCTACGACCCCGACATCGTCGTCATGCCGGAAGATGGCGAGCCCACCGTCGTCACCATCTCCGCCGACCCTCCACAGGTGGATCTAGCCTGGCTCGCGCCAGGGACGACCATCACCTACGCCGACGGCCCCAACGACAGCCCCTGGCGACGCTTGCGCTCTCGCAACACGATCACCTGCACCATCGCCCGGCAGGACATCATTTTCCCCGTGCCTGAAGCGGTGAAACGACCCGGCTGACGCCGGCGGACCTGTTGACCATGAGGCTGACAAGCTCCGATCGAAAGATCGGCTTTGGTACTGCGGCGCAGGGTCAGAGCATGACCAGACCGCGTCGTGCGGCGAGGGCAACGGCCTCGGTCCGCGTATGGGCACCCAGCTTGCCAAAGATTGCGGTGACGTGCGTCTTGACGGTGTTTTCACGCAATCCGAGCGCTGTCGCGATAGCCGCATTGGAGTGACCCCGGGCAAGGAGGAGGAGGACTTCTCGTTCCCGAGCAGTGAGCGGCTCCGCCAGATCCGGTTGCGCTGAGCTGACCAGCGCGGGATCGTGCACGACCAGCCCGCGCGCGGTCGCGAGGATGGCCGCCTCTAGCTGATCGCGCCGCCCGGGGACGGCAAGGTAGGAGCGCCGAGCATCGAGGTTGGGAGCGATTTGCCGCTGCGGGGGGACGAGGACCAACACCGGGAGACGGACGCCTACCAATGAGCCATTCTCGTCCTGCTCCGATGCTTCGACGATCAAGAGATCAGCCCGGGAGAGATCGGGAGAGTGCAGCTCGCTGACTATGTGCAGCGTGAAGTCCGCCGATCCGAGATCGACGAGATAGCGTTCTGCCTGAGCTAGGACCAGCACGTGTAGCGTCGCTGGGACGAGCGGCGAACCCGCGTGCGGCGCCTGGAGGCGAGAACCCACCAAGACCTCCTCCCAAGTCCAAGGCGCAAGCGCGTCACGTCTAGCCTAGTGTTCGCCCGATCGGGCGTGGGCGGCGCCGAAGCTGAGACGCGATCCTAGTCGCGCTCCGTCGGCGTCACATCCAGTCGCTGCAGCGCCCCCGCCCGCAAGACCTCCAGGACGTGAGCTTCACCGATGCGATCTGCCCCCAAGGCCGCCAGCAGATCATCGGTGTCCTGGAGCGGAGCCTCGGCGAACGTCAACAACACGTCTCCAAGGAACACTCCCGCGGCGGCGGCGGGGCCGTCGGCGTCGCAAGCGGTGACCAGAAGGCCACGTTCTTGGCTGATCGAGTCAGGAGCGCCCGCGCGAGCGAGAGCGATCGGCTGGGTGGCCACGCCCAGGAACGCGCGCCGCAGGCGACCGTGCGACAAGAACGCATTGACGATGGGATCGAGGGCGGTCCAGGGAATCGCGGTGCCGCCGTCGCGGGCTAGGGCGGAAGTCGTCATACCGAAGGTCGCCCCGTCGCCGCCGACCAAGGGCCCGCCGGAAAACCCGGGCAGCATTTGCGCGTCGGTTTGGAGGTAGGACATCACGGTGTATCCGGTACGAGAGCGCCAAGGCCCTCCAACCGCGCTGATGATGCCAAGCGAGGCTTGCGGGGGGCCCAACCGCGGGCGGCCAAGCGTCAACGCCAGTGCTCCGACACCAGGCATGTCCGCGCGGGGGGCTACGACTGCCGCCCCTCCTGGAACGCGTAAGACGGCGACGTCCGTACCCGGGTCCGCGCCGACGAGCTCCGCTTCTTCCTGGCTTCCGTCGGGGAATCCGATTGTGATCGATTCAGCGTCCTGGAGAACGTGGGCGGCGGTCACAATCGTGTCCGGCGCCCCGACGATTCCACTGGCGCCAATGCGCTGGCGAGCGCTGACCAGGACGGTCGACGCGGCAGCGCGGGTGATCGCGGCTTCCAATGAGTGGGACAGATCGACAAGAGCTGTGTCGGGCATAAGACCCTCCTTCCTCGACAGCGTGCCAGGGGAACAGCGTCTTGGCCTCACCCGATCGGGTGAGGCGCATCAGATCTGGGGCAAGTCGTGACGATGGCGGCGCACGTTCCTTGCGGCCAGCAACCTACTGACACGAGGTGCCGAAGACCAAGGACGCCACGCGCAGGCGTCGAGCGAATCGACGCCTGCGCATCACACGGGGGGCGAACGGACTAACTCGGCAGCGCCGCCGTTTCCGATTCGGCGGCTCCGAGCACGAATCCCTCGTATCCGTTCGCCGCGACCTCATCACACTTCTCGCGGTAGACGGGCACGCCGCCGGCATAGGGGGTGAAGACACGCGGCTTGCCCGGGATGTTCGCCCCCAGGTACCAGGAGTCGGCGAGTATGAACATCGTCTGAGCGGCGGTCTCGTTGACGTGTTCCACCCAGGCCGCCTCGGCTTCCGGATCCGCCTCGACGACGTCGATCTCACGCTCGCGCAGGTTCTCGATGAGGTCGGAGATCCATTCCACGTGCTGCTCGATCGAGACTGGCATGTTGCTGAGCACGGAGGGACTGCCGGGCCCCGTGATCATGAACATGTTGGGGAACTCGGCGGTCGCGATGCCCAGGTAGGTCTTCGGCCCTTCAGCCCACTTGGCCTTGAGAGCCAGGTCGTTGCGACCGCGGATGTCCATCTTGAAAAAGCTGCCGGTCATCGCATCGAAGCCCGTGGCGAAGACGATGATGTCCAGTTCGAACTCCTCGTCCTCGGTTCGCAGGCCGGTGGGGGTGATCTCCTGAATGGTCGAATGGCGGATGTCCACCAGGGAGACGTTGTCGCGGTTGTAGGTATCGAAGTAGTCCGTGTCGATGAGGGGCCGCTTGGAACCGAAGGGGTGGTCACGGGGCAGGAGTTTCTCGGCGGTGGCCGGATCCTGGACAATCTCGCGGATCTTGGAGCGGATGAACTCACTGGCCGTGTCGTTGGCGCGACGATCCGTAATCACATCTTCGAAGGAACCGAAGAAGAAGCTCTGGCCGCCCTCGGCCCAAGCCGCCTCGTAGGTCGCATGGCGCTCGGCGGCGCTGGCGTCCAGGGCCGAACCTTCGACTGGGTCTACGGGCGCCCCGAAGGCCGTTGAACGAGCCTGCTCCCAGACTTCGTCGTAGCGTGACTTGATGTCGTCGAGGAACGCCTTGTCCACGGTGCCGTGGCGCGCCGGGACGCTGAACTGCGGGGTGCGCTGGAAGACCGTGAGGTGCTTCGCCTGCTCCGCAATGACGGGGATGGATTGGATGCCACTGGAGCCCGTGCCGATCACACCTACGCGCTTGCCCGCGAAGTCCACGCCTTCGTGCGGCCAGGACCCGGTGTGATACCAGTCCCCTTCGAAGATGTCGCGGCCCTTGATGTCCGGGATCTGCCCCGCCGAGATGCAGCCAATCCCGGTAATCAGGTACTGCGCGGTGACCACGTCCCCTTGGTCGGTCTCTACCTCCCAGAGGTTGTCCGATTCGCGAAACTTGGCCGAGGTGACCCGGGTGTTGAACTGGATGTTGCGGCGCAGGTCAAAGCGGTCCGCCACGTGGTTCAAATACCGGAGGATCTCCGGCTGCTCAGGATACTTGCCACTCCATTCCCACTCCTGCAGCAGATCCTTGTCGAACGAGAAGCAGTAGATGTAGCTCTCCGAATCGCAGCGCGCGCCCGGATAGCGGTTCCAGTACCAGGTTCCCCCCACCCCATCGCCCGCCTCATAGACTTGGGCTGAGATTCCAAGCTCGTCGCGCAGGCGACGCAGCATGTAGAGGCCAGAGAATCCCGCCCCAATGACGACGGCGCCGAAGTCCGCGGATGTTCCGTTCTGAGCCATGTCAATCCTCCTTCTGAACTGGTTCACGCCCCGACCGATGTGGCGTCCAATCAAAAATCGCCATCAGCGCGGGGGTTTAGCGCGTCTGGAGCGCAGGCTGTGCTTTGGCCGCGCGGATCACGCAGGCGCGAACCGCTTTGACAACCTGCTGAAATCCTGCCTCGCTGCCCGGCAGCATCAACTGGGTGAAGAACCCGTGCATCTGCCCAGCGTAGCGGCGTCGATCGACGGGAACGCCTGCCTCCTCAAGACGATCAGCATAGGCTTCGCCTTCGTCGCGGAGGACGTCATGTTCCGCGGTCAGCACCACGACCGGAGGAAGCCCCGCGAGGTCCGGCGTGCGCAGCGGGGATGCATCCGGCTCCGCCCGTCGGCTGGGGTCGGGCAGGTACTGATCCCAGGCCCAGACCATGGCATCCTTGGTCAACAGGAGCTGGTTCTCGGGATCGGCGAAGGACGAGCGATCAAAGTCCGCGTCGGTGACGGGATAGATCAGGATCTGCAGCGCGATGCGAGGGCCGCTGCGGTCGCGGGCACGCACCGCCATGATGGCCGCAAGGTTTCCTCCGGCGCTGTCGCCGGCCACCATCAACGGGTCTTCTGTGCCGGCGATATCGCTGAGGTGCTCCGCGACCCATTCCAGCGCTGCGTAGGAATCGTCCACGGCCGTGGGGTAACGATGCTCAGGCGCCAGGCGATACTCGACCAGCACGACCGCGCACGATGTTCGCTCTGCAATCTTCCGCGCCATCGTCTCGTACTCATCGATCTTGCCCATGACCCAACCGCCGCCGTGATAGAAGACGATCACGCCTTGCGGCGGCTCGATCGGCACCAGGACCCGGAGGGGAACGTCGCCGTCGTCCCTGGCGACGATATGGTCCTCCACGCGGGCCATCTCGGGCGCCGGCCCCGCCATCGCGGCGAGCGAGGCCCCCATCGCCCGTGCCCCTTCCACCGTCATTTCTTGCGACGGAGTTCCGCCGGATGCCGCCATCTCTTCGAGAAAGGTGACCGTCGCGAGATCGAGCGCCATACACGTCTCCCACTCCAACAGTGAACTTGATTCGTACGCCACGAAGAATATCGATCTCTCGAAATTGCCGTCAAATTACGCGTGGCTTTCCGAGCGTGTTCCGGCACGATCGACGCATCGCGGGAGCGTCAGAGCTCGCTGCTGATGGGCGATGGACCTATGGCCCTTCGGTCCCGATTTTATAGTCCTGAGGGCACGCGAGCGATGAGGAATGGCGAAGCAAGACCTCTCCGTCTCACCGCCCTCCCCAATCAGCTACGGTGCGCCTGATCTACGCGGGGCTCCTGACGGCGAAAGCAGTGGCTCCGAAGGAGGAAGCCATGCCCTTCGCCGATGCCGACGGCGTTCAGCTCCACTACGAGAGCGCTGGACACGGCCCGCCCATCATCTTCGTTCATGAGTTCGCCGGGGATGCCCTGAGCTGGGAAGCTCAGGTCCGCTGCTTCTCGCGTCGTCATCGCTGCATCGCCTTCAACGCCCGCGGCTACCCCCCGTCCGATGTGCCCAGTGATGCATCCGCCTACTCCCAAGCGATCGCAGCGGCCGATATCCTCGCCATCCTTGACGACCTGGGCCTGGAGTCCAGCTACATCGTGGGGCTCTCCATGGGCGCGTTCGCGGCGCTGCATCTGACGATCGAGCAACCTCACCGCGTCTCCGGAGTCGTACTGGCAGGGGTGGGCTACGGCGCTCTCGTCACCGATCGCGAGCAGTTTCAGAGCGAGGTCGAAGAGACGGCCGCCCGCTTCGAAGCCAAGGGCATGCCGAACGTCGCCGCCGCGTACGCCGCCTCGCCCTTTCGCGACGCTTTGCGGCGCAAGGACCCTCGAGGGTTCGCGGAGTTCACGGAGCGCCTGGGCGGGCATTCGACGATCGGCTCCGTCAACACCTTGCGCGGTGTCCAGAGGGACCGCCCCACCTTTCGGGCGCTCGCCGACCAACTCGCGACCATCCAAGTCCCCACGCTCGTCCTGGCCGGAGACGAGGACGAGCCGAGCCTAGAAGCGAGTCTCTATCTCCGGCGCACGATCCCCACGGCGGCTCTGGCTGTGCTGCCCAGGACAGGGCACGCCATCAATCTCGAAGAGCCCGATCTGTTCAACGCCTCGGTCGCCGACTTCATCGCGACGGTCGCTGCCGGACGCTGGGAGGTCGGTGCGGCCCCAACGCCCGGCGGCCACATCCTTTAGGCGCTCCAGTCGAGGGCTCTCCCGGTCGCCGACGCCTGCGTCAGGCTAGCCATCACTGAGGGCACGCAGCGCCTGAATCAGTTTCACCCGACATTCCCGCGGTTCGATGATGTCGTCAATGGAAGCGGCCTGGGCGGCCTCCCAAGGTTCGGCCCGTTGGTTCCATTCGGCGGTGAGCTCAGCCAGGACATCGCCGCGATCCTCAGCCTCAGCGAGCTTCTTTTCGTAGACGAGATTGATCCCCGGCTCAGCGCCCATGAACGCCATCCGAGCGCTGGGCAGCGCGGCGACGTAGTCGCCACCCCAGCCGGGGCCGGCCATCGCGAAGTAGGCCAAGCCGTAGGCCTTGCGTAGGACCAACGAGAGCTTGGGAACCGAGGAAGAGGCGAGATCGCTGATGTACTGCATGGCGAAGCCCAGCAGTCCGTCCGCCTCCGCTTGTTTGCCAATAATGAAGCCCGGCACATCGTGCAGAAAGAGCATGGGGATCTGGAAGCGATCACAGCGGCGAATCAAGAGTGAGCCCTTGCGCGCGGAGTCCACGTCGAAGACGCCACCTTGGACGAGTGGATTGCTGGCGAACACCGCGACGGTGCGACCCCCGAGTCGCGCGAGATAGGCTTGGGCCGTGGGTCCAAACTCCGGCCAGAGTTCGAGCGGTTCGCAGTCTTGGTCCACGATCGCCCGCACCACCTTGCGGACGTTGTAGGCCCGTTGGTGGCTGGCCGGGAGGATGTCCGCGATCTCGGAGGTCTCGCGATCCACGGGATCGGCGGACTCGCGCTGGGGCACGGAGATCAGGTCGAGAATGTCGCGGACGGTAGCGATGACGGCTGCTTCTGAATCTTCGATCCGAGCCACCTGTCCGTTCCGCCCGTGCACCTGGGGGCCGCCCAGCTCCTGGCTGCTCACGACCTCGCCAAGGGCGGCACGGATGACGGGAGGGCCGCTGACGCCAAGGGAGGCGGTCTTGACCATGAGAGGGAAATCGGCGAGGCCCAGCTTGAACGACGGGTCGCCGTACATCTCGCCCATGCAACACGAGATCAGGGCGAACGGTCGATCGCGATGCGCGAGTCGGGTCAGCACATTGGTGTCCGTGCGCGCGATGGCGCCCGCGAAGCCAAGAGATGAGCCCATCATGTCCGGGATGCGGCCCCCGCCCCCTTCACCGAAGGTGATCAGCGGAAAGCCGCGCCGATATGCCTCGTCGACGATGCGCGCCTGTTTGGCACTGGCTGCATGTCCCCCACTGCCCGCCAAAACAGCACCGTCCAGCGAGATGACACCGACCCGCTGGCCATTGACGCGACCGTAACCCGCGATGAGGGCGTCAGCCGGGCTCTTGTCGGCCCGACCGTGGGTTTGGTCCTGTGCGAGGAGGCCGACCTCCAGGAACGAGCCGGGGTCGAGCAGTTCCTCCACCCGCTCTCGGGCGCGTCGGTTTGGCGCGCCGATCTTCAGCGCCTTGTCACGTTGGTCTTGGAGCGGGTCCATAGGTCGTCGCGTTCCGTTGGGGCCTAGTGTCATCCAAGCTAGGGCAGACGCTCGGGATGGTGGAATCGCTCGACACCCCGTCGCAGATCCTCCCACCGACCTTGGAAGCGGTGGGAGGCCAGTAGCGCCCAACGCAGGTCTCGCCTGTAGGTGTCGCCTCCGTCTTAGTCCTGCGACTAGGTGCTTAGTCCTTGGGACTAGGTGGATAGCGATAACTGCGGATCCCCCGCATCAAGCGCCAGATCACCAGCGTCGCTCCCAATGAGATAGCGCCGCCCATCACCATGGTGCTTCCGGATCCAATCCAAGACGACATTAATCCCACCTCGATCGTGCCAATGTTGTTCGCTGATTGGGCAGCGAGGTTCTGCAGACTCAAGGCGCGGCCGCGCATCTCGTCTGGGGTCGTGAGCTGAACGGTCACTTGTCGGGTAGTCATGCCGATTGCGTCGGCAGCACCCAGCCCGGCAATGAGAACGACGCCGACCCAGAGGTTCTCGACGAGGCCGAAGGGAAAGAGCAACAGGGCGTAGGCGATCGTGGCATATAGCACCAGCATGCCCTTGGCGCGATAGCCGCTCAGGAAGAGCACGCTGAAGGCGCCGACGATCGCGCCCAGGGAGTTCGCCGCTGTCAGCCCACCGACCGCCCCCGCGCCGCCCATATAGAGCTGGCGGGCGATGACCGGCATGATCTGTCGGTAGAAGCTGACGACCGTGATCGCGAAGTCGAGGGCGTAGAGGCCGGGAAGGATGGGATGCCGCGCCACGAAACGCGCCCCCTCCCAGGTCTCCCGGAGCAGGCTCTTGGGTCGGTCTGAACGCGCGGGCCGACCGTCCGCGTTGATGAACAGCGGCAGGCCCACGCTGGCCAGGGCCGTCCCCGCCGCAATGAAGAAAACCACAGTCAGCCCCGCGGTCTCCGCCACACCCGCGAAAATCAGCGGCGCAGCCACCGAACCCAGCTGGATCGTCACGTTGTTCGTCGTCACCGCATGCATGAGATGGCTGGTGGGCACGACGGCGGCGGTTAGGGCGCCGCGCGCGGGTTGGCCAAGCACCGTTGTCACGCTCGTGGCCGCGGTGGCGAGGTAGACGTGCCACGGCTCCAGAGAGCCGGCCGACGCAGCCAGCGCCATCGCGCCGATGACGAGGAAGGTGATCGCCTGTGTCCCAGCCATGAGGAGCTTGCGGTCGATGCGGTCGGCCAGCGTGCCTCCAAAGAGCAGCGCCGGGATTTGGACCACCAACTGGATCGCGCCGATCAGACCCAATTGCGCGGCCGATCCGGTTGCCTCGAACAACCAGACGGCCGTCACAAGCAGCCGCAACTGCTGAGTCAACATCCAGGCGATCGAGGAGAACCAGAGGAACCGGTAGTCGCGGAAATCGAGCGCGGACCAGGGTCGCAGTTGGCCTGATCCGTCTCGACTCATCGCACTCCCCGAGGTGAACTCGCAGGTCAAGAGACTGCGCCGGAACGCGCACTGTGGCAAGCGTCGGCCGCCCTACGTGGTCTGGTTCTTTTCGCAGGCCGCACAATCTGACGCGGCTACGGGCCGCGCGTGATCAAATCTGAACTCGCGGAGCCACTGCACTACCTCGCTAGGCGAGCGGAGCGTTGGGACCACTGCTGCGGGAGTAGCAACCGAAACCCCGGGTCCGTACGCTGGCGCAGCCGCTCGCAGTTCGCCAAGGAGGCCGCTCATGTCGATCGCCCTGACTCTCCGTATGCAGACCAAGCCGGATGAGGGCGACGCCTTCGCCCAGTTCCTCGCCGACCTCGGCGTCTCGACGCGGGCCAACGACGACGGCTGTGAGATCTATGAAGCGTTCCGCAGTTTGGACGATCCCACCCGGTTCGCACTGGTGGAGTCATGGACGACACAAGAGGCCCTCGACGCGCACAACGCCGCGCCGCACATGGCCACGACCCGTGACACCCTCGGCGATCTCGCGGAAATCCTCGTGCACCGCCACGTGGACTAGCCAGGTAGGGACCCCGCTGCGGGGCCGCGGCTGAGCACGGCCTGCGCCCCGTTTAGACGCGCGCTGCCGCCGCTGCGTCGCTCTTGTCCGGAACTCTCGCGGGCAGAGGCGGGGCCGCTCGCGATCGCGCGCGGGCCTCATCGAGTGGGCGTGCCATTCTTCCGGCGATGGCAAACAGCGCCATGGAAACTCCGGCACTGATCGCGAACATGACCAGGGCCCAATCGTAGGAATCCGTCGCATCGAAGATCGCACCAGCGACCGCGGGCGACACCAAGAGTCCGGTCGTCTCCAACATAAACATCGCCCCGAGGATGGTCGCGAAGCTTCCAATCCCGAAGGCGCGTGTGAGCAGCAGGGGTTCCAGCAAAGGGCCGCCCGCGAACCCGATGATGAAGAAAAGGATAAAAATCCCGATGCCCAAGGTCGAACCGCCGCTTACGAGCAGCACGATCATTGACGCCGCCAAGACCGCGGTGAACACCACCGCCGGACGCTCGACTCGGACCACGCGGTCCGCGAATCGTCCGTAGAGGAGAAGCGCCACGATCGCGCCGGCCGACGTCAGAGCGACGAGCCCAGCCGCCCACCCAGACGACAGGCCCACCGATTCGTAGTAGGGGACCGCATGAACCATCCAGCCCACAACCCCGAAGAAGAAGCTCATCATCGCGAACGTGAGAATCCAAAACATCGGTGTGTGCAAGGCCTGCCGCAAGGTCAAGCTGCCCGTGGCCTCGCTGCCTCCGGATGTCTGTTCGCCCGGCGCGGGCTGTAACTCCGCGGCGTCCGGCGGGGGCTCATCGCGGATGACGAAGAGACCGAGAGGGATGAAGAGGGCAGCGATGAGGATGCCGGCGAAAACGAAGGCGCCGTCCCACTGCGCGGCGTCAATCACCACCTGCATCACGGGCACCATGACCACGGATCCCAGCCAGAGACCGGCGCCCAGAATCGCAACCGCTGTCGCACGGCGCCGGCGGAACCAGCGGGCGATCAGCACCTGGAAGGGGATATAGAAGATGGCTTGCCGGACAACGGAGTTAATCGCGAGGAAGGCGTACCACTGCCAGAGGGAGCCCGTCGTGGAGAGCAGCAGGTACGACGCCGCGGTCAGCGGTGCCCCGATCAGGAGGACCGGACGCGTCCCGAAGCGCTCGATTGCGCGACCGATCAGCGGAGCCATCAAGCCACTCACGAGCATGGAAACGGAGAAACCCAGAGTGACTTCGGCCCGCGTCCAGGCGAACTGGCTCTCCAACGGATCGACGAACAATCCGAACGAGGAGAAGGCGATACCGTTTCCCACCATCATGCCGACCACGGCCGCCGCCAGGATCCACCAGCCGTAGTAGATCCGACGAAGGCGCCACGGTCTGGGGCGGCGCGATGGGCGTGACTCTTTGCTGAGCGGCATCGCGTCAGTCTATGGGCGACGACGCCACGGGTGTGATCCCCGGATGACTTCGCGGCGGCAAATGCGCCGGCCCCACGCTAGCCGGTGAACGTCCCGCCATCCGGATGCAAGATCTGCCCGGTGACGTAGCTCGATCCGGATCCAACGAGAAACAGCGCCGCCTGGGCGATGTCGTCGGCCTCGCCGAGACGCCCCAGCGGAATCCGCGATACGGTTTGCTGCTTGCGCTCCTCGTCGGCGGTGATCGTCGCCGTCATCGGCGTATCAATCACACCCGGGCCGATCGCGTTGACGCGGATCGCGTGCGGCGCCAGCTCCAGCGCCAAGACCTTCGTCAGCATCAGGACGCCCGCTTTCGAGACGCAGTAATCGCCCAGCCCTCGGATCGGCACCTTCGCCGCCCCGGAAGCAATGTTGACGATGGCGCCGCCGTTGCCCGCGGCGATCATGCGCAGCGCGATCGCCCGATCGGTCAGCATGACCCCGGTCAGGTTGACGTTGAGCACCTTCTCCCAGTGCTCCGTGGGCTTGTTGATGATGAAGCCGCTATCCCGCACCGCCAACGGGTCCACGTCATCCATTTCGCCGCTGACGTAGCCGGCATGCGAGATTCCCGCTGCCGCGACCAAGGCATCGATCCGGCCGAAGGCATCGATCGCCGCATCCGCCAGCGCCTCAGTGTCGGCCTCGCGACTCGTGTCGGTTCGCTGGAACACGGCGCTACCGCCGGCCGCTTCGACAAGGCTCTTCGTCTCCTCGCCACGCGTCACATCCAGGTCGGCGACCACGATCTTCGCACCCTCTGAAGCGAAGAGGAGCGCCGTGGCGCGCCCCATGCCACTCGCGCCCCCGGTGATGACGGCGACCTGTCCATTGAGCTGATCCGGCACGATTCACTCCCTTGGTTGAGGCCAGCCGCGGGCGGGCCGATCGAGTATGCCGGCAGTCTAGGGGCCAACAGTCGGCGCAGTGGGTGGGTGACGAATTGCGGCGGCCTCGTCCCCGTCTCGACCCGACACCACGATCGGTGCCCGAACCGCCTATCCTGCCGGTCTTCCAGACCGGATCGATAGGGGGCCCCGCTATGACCAGCGACAAGACGACGAGTGGCGCGGCGCTTGTCGCCGAATCCCTGCGCGCGATCGGCGTCGACACCATCTTCGAGGTCCCCGGCGACCCGATCGGCGGCATCCTCAGCGAGGCCGCCCGCACCGAGATCCACCCCTATACCTTCCGCCATGAGCAGGCAGCCGCGCTGGCGGCGCAAGCCTGGTCGTACGCGACGGGAAAGTTGGGTGTCGCCGTCGTGCCGTCGGGTCCTGCAATGACCAACGCGATCACCGGTCTCTACACCGCCTGGGCCAACACCTGGCCGATGCTGCTGATTGGGGGCAATGGCTCGCAAGCACGTGCCGGCCTTGGCGACTTCCAAGAGACGCCGCAAGTCGCTGCCGCCGCACCGTTCTGCAAACTCTCCGTCGCCGTCCCCAGCGCCGCTCGGATCCCCTACTACATCGGCGCGGCGCAGCGTGCCGCTCTCGGCGGCCGACCCGGCCCGGTCTATCTCGACCTCCCCGCCGATGTGATCACGGGCGAAGTCCCTCTCGATGCGATCGAGCCCCTCCCCGTCGCCACGGCCGCGCCGGCTCCGATCGCCGCTGACGCCGACATCGAGCGGGCCATTGCGTTGCTCAGCTCCGCACAGCGACCACTCCTGCTGGTCGGCAAGGGCGCCGCCTGGGCCGGAGCCGACAGCGAGCTGCGATCGCTTGTCGACCGCCTCCAGCTTCCCTTCCTCCCTTCCCCCATGGGCAAGGGCACCATCCCCGACGACCATCCGCTCAGCGCGGCCGGCGCCCGATCCGTCGCCCTCCAATCAGCGGACTGCATCCTCTTGGTCGGCGCACGCTTGAACTGGATCTTTCACTTCGGGGCGCCGCCCCGTTTCGATCCGGACGTGAAGGTGATCCAGGTCGACATCGAGGCCAGCGAGATTGGCAACGCCGTACCGGCGGCGGTCGGGCTGGTCGGCGATGCGAAGGCGGTGGCGCGCCAGCTTCTCGATGCGGCGCCGGAAGCGCCGCTGCCAATCGACGCTTGGCGCCGCACGTTGCAGGACGCCTCCCAGTCCAACGCAGCACAAGTGGCCAGCTTGATCGATTCTGATGACGCACCGATGAACTTCTACCGGATGTACCGCGACATTGCGGACGTGCTGGACGACGACGCCACCGTGGTCGCGGACGGCGAGAGCACGCAGGCCGTGTCCCGCGTGATGCTGCCAAACAGCCTGCCACGTCACCGCTTGGACGCCGGTACTGGGGGCTGTATGGGCGTCGCCGTCCCCTACGCGATCGGCGCGCAAATTGCGCGCCCAACCAAGCAGGTCGTCTGTCTCAATGGCGACTTCGCCTTCGGCTGGAACGGAATGGAGATAGAAACGGCGGCGCGATACCAGTTGCCCATCGTCTTCATTGTGGCCAACAACCGCTCGATCGCGAAGGGCGGCAGTTATGGGCGCTACGGCTACGGCGAAGTCCCGGAGTCAGACGACCCGCTGCGCTACGACCAGATGATGGACGCGCTGGGCGGTCGCGGCGAGTTCGTCGCGGATCCCGCCCAACTGCGCCCGGCCCTGGAACGGGCCTTCGCCGAACGCAAGCCGACGCTCCTCAACGTGCTGATCGACAAAGATCCAAAGCGCAAGCCGCAGGAATTCTCCTGGCTCGATCGCCTCGGACGTATGCGCTACGACAATAGTGAGCAGGAGGAGAGCCGATGAAGCCGCTCGCCGGAATCCGGATTCTCGACTTCACTTGGGCTCAACAGGGCCCCTATGCCACGGTGATGCTCTCCGACATGGGCGCCGAGATCATCAAGATCGAACACCGCGAGGGCGAGCGCGGCCGCTGGGCGACATCCGGCCAACCGCAGCCGGTCCCCTATTTCGTCGCGCATGACCGTGGCAAGAACAGCGTCACACTCGATGTGCGCAAGCCCGAAGCACAGGCGATCGTGATGAAATTCGTCGAACGCGTCGACGTCGTCGTCAGCAACATGCGCCCCGGCGCGATGGCCAAGTTGGGGTTCGCGTACGAGGACCTGCGCACCGCCAACGATCAGATCATCTACGCCCGCGCCTCCGCCTTCGGTCCCAACGGCGCGCGCACCACCCTGCCCGGCAACGACATTATCGGACAAGCCAACGGCGGCATCATGACCAAGACCGGTCCCCCGGGGTCGCAGCCTATGCCCGCGGGCGCCGCGATCGCCGACCAGATTGGCGCAATGCATCTCTGTACCGGAATCCTCGGCGCCCTGGTCCATCGCGAGCGAAACGGTGAGGGATGCGAGGTCGATGTCTCGCTCTACGGTTCGCAGATCGCACTACAAGCCTGGGAGATCGACACTGAATCGATGCTCGACGAAATCTCCGAGAAGGTCGGTCCGGGCCATCCCCTGATCACTCCACGTGGCGTCTGGCGGGCCTTCGAGACCGCCGACGGACACATCGTGCTCGGCGGCGTCAACACGCCGCGCTTCCAGGGACTCTGCGAGGCGATGGGCCTCTTGGAACTGGCCGATGCGTACCCCAACGATCTGGCGCGTGCCGAAGGGATCGAGGACGTCTTCGCCCGTCTGGAATCCCGCTTTCGCGAAGAGGCCAACGACTACTGGCTGCCTCGCTTCGAGAGGCACGACGTGATCGGCGCCGCCGTGCAGAGCTACGGCGACATTCTGTCTGATCCGCAGGCCCGGGCCAACGGCTACATCACCTCGATCGAGCATCCGCACTATGGGCCTATCGACATCGTCGGCTCGGCGATCCAATACAACGGCGATCCCACGATCCCACAAGGCCCGCCGCCTGAACTGGGAGCGCAAACAGAGATGTACCTCGAGGAACTGGGATTTAGTTGGGACGAGATCAGCACTCTGCGCGACGCCGCGGTGATCTGATCTCGCGGCCCGCCGCCATACCGTGCGCGGGCAAGGGAGTTGCGATGCGAGGAATTCTTGACGGCATCCGAATCGTAGACTGGACGGTCTTTCAGGTCGGGCCGTTTGCCGCGGCGATGCTCGCCGACCTGGGCGCAGACGTGGTGCACGTCGAGTCGCCAGAAGGAGATCTGCTGAGGGGGCTCCGCTCCGCGGGCCTGGACCCAATGCGTGAGGGGCGGCACGTCCACTTCGAGGAACACAACCGTAACAAGCGCGGCATCGCTGTCGACCTCAAGACAGAAGCAGGTCGAGAGGTCCTGTATCGCCTAGTCGGCACCGCCGACGTCTTCATGACGAATTTACGGCCCAAGGCAATCACCAAGCTCGGGATGGATGCGGACACTCTCCGTCGGCACCGGGCAGACCTGATCTATGCGCAGGCAACGGCGTTCGGCCGCAACGGACCAGACCGGGATCTGCCCAGCGTCGATCCGATCGGCCTCGCCCGCAGCGGCATGATGCTTGCATCGGGTTTTGCTGGTGACCCGCCGACGCCCATCTCTGTGGGCACCGGTGATCGTGCCACCGCCTTCATGCTTGCTTACGGCATCCTCGGCGCCTTGCTCGGCCGCGAGCGGTTCGGCATCGTGCAGGATGTCCACACCTCCATGCTCGGCGCCTGTCTGGTCCTCCATGGGTGGACAGTGCTGGCCCCGCTGCTCATGGGAGAGGAGTATCCGCGTCCCGCACGCCCTGACGGCGACCGAGATCAAGGCGCGATGGTTCCCACCTTCCGCTGTGCGGACGGGCGTTGGATCATGATCTCGGTAATGACGGACGCGCACTGGGCTCAATTTCGTGAGGCACTGCCCGGCGACGCAGTGCTGGCGGATCCTCGCTTCCGGACGATCGCCGGACGGATCGAAGATCAGACAGTTCTCGAAGAAGTCCTGACGGCGCTTTTCTTGACGCGAAATGCGGGCGCCTGGGCCGATCTCTTCCGTGAACGCGCCCCGGACATTTACTTCACTCAAGTCCACACGCCCGCCGACCTCGCCAGTGATTCTCAGGTGAAGTTAAACGACTACATCGTCGATTGGGATCATCCGGCCTGGGGCGTGGTGCCCTGGATTGGGTTCCCCGTCGATTGGAGCGAGACGCCGGCACAGCTGCGCTCCCCCGCACCAGAACATGGCGAACACACAGAGGCGATCCTTCAGGAGATCGGGTACTCCTGGGACGCGATCGGCAAGCTCAAGGACGACGGTGTGATCTAGTACAGCCGGACGGGCCACGCACCCGGCCACGGCGCCACCCATCGGAGGCGGCTTGCGGCGCGTGAGCGGCTCATAGAAGTCGACGAGAGCACACTCTTGCGGTCTTCGGCTAGACTCACAGTGATTGCACAGGACAAGGGGAAACTCATGGTTGCTAGCTCCGAGCCGCTGACACTCGACAATCTCAACATCACCGACACTGACCTGTATCTGACCCGGGGCTACCCCTGGAAGGAATGGGATCTGTTGCGGAGCGAGGCGCCCGTGTACTGGTACGAACGGCCGCAGTTCGAACCGTTCTGGGCGATCACCAAGCATGAAGATGTGGGCTACATCTCCCGACACCCGGAGCTGTTCTCGAACAAACAGCTGCTACGCATGAACGACACCGAGTCGATCGGGATTGGCGAACGTGGCCGCGTACGGAATGCCAACCGTTACGGCGGTTCGCCGGAAGACCCGCCGGACTTCATCTTCATGGACCCGCCGGAACATCGGCAGCATCGCGGTTTGGTGTCCAGTCACTTCACGCCGCGAATGATGAAGCGTCTCGAAGACCACTTCGGTGAGATGGCCGACGACTACGTCAGCCGCTTCGCGGAAATCGTTGTGCAGCGCATGGCGGATCGGGGTCAGTCCGGCACCGTCGACCTCGTGCATGAGCTGGCCGCCAAACTGCCCGTCGCCGCCATCTGTGAGATGGCGGGCGTGCCGGAGGAGGACTGGGATCAGATCTTCGCCTGGACGGAAGCCAGCGCCGGCGCGGCCGATCCGGAATTCCAACGACCGGGTGAAGACCGCGAGCAGACCATCCGCCGCAACGGCGATGAGTTCCGCCGCTACAACGAAACGCTGGTCGAACGGCGGCAGTCGGAGGGATTGGGAGACGATCTGCTGAGCTCGCTGCTCAAAGCTGAGGTGGACGGCACCAAGCTGACTCCGCGGGAGGTCTCGAACTACTTCCGCCTACTGGTCGGCGCCGGGAACGAAACCACCCGGAACTCCATTAGCGGCGGAATCCAAGCGCTGCTCGACCATCGCGACCAGCTGGAATGGCTCGTCGCGGAGCCAGATCTGGTCCCCAGCGCGGTCGAGGAGATCCTGCGCTGGAGCTCCGTCGTGATCCAGTTCCAGCGCACCGTGACCGAGGACCTGGAGCTACGCGGCCAACAGCTTCGCAAGGGTGAATCCGTCGTCATGTGGTACCCCTCCGCCAATCGAGACGAAGATGTTTTCCCGGATCCATACAAGTTCGACATCGGCCGGGATCCGAACGACCACTTCGCCTTCGGGGGCTACGGGGAACACTTCTGTCTGGGGGCGAATCTGGCCCGATGGGAGATGCGCGCCATCTTCCACGCCCTACTACCCGTGCTGCCCGATCTGGAACTGGCGAGCGAGCCGGAGATGGTCCCCCGCAGCCTGCACGTGGGGGGCATCAAGCGCCTCCTCGTCCGCGCCCACTAGATGCCAAGGTGATACCGGAGTCCGGATTCCAGGCGCCGGAGGTCCGCCTCAACGAAGGCGGCAGCCGGGTGACCTGCCCGATCCATCCGGCGAGGGTAGGAATCTCGAGCCCGCACAGGTGAGCCACTGCTCGTCAGGTTTGGCCATCTCCTTTAGTCTTCCCAGGCAGAGGGCCGGACGTTCGACTCTCAGCGCCTATTGCAGTCCGCACGACATCACGCGCGCAACACCAAGAAACGGCAAACGCATGGCCAGCCCGCTCGTCTTCTTCCAGATCGCCGCAAGTGGCGCCGGGGCGGAGGGCTCCGATGTCGGATGATTCCGTCGGGGTTTTGATCATTGGAGCGGGGGCGTCGGGCGCGGCCTTTGCCTGGAGCATCGCCGGGACTGGTATGAGTGTGCTCTGTTTGGAGCAGGGTCCCTGGGTGAAGACGCAGGACTTCCCCACGAACGGTCTCGACTGGGAGAAGCGCGGCATGGGCGACTACTCGCCCGATCCCAACGTGCGCGATTTAGCCGCCGACTACCCCGTCAACTCGCAGGATTCGCCGATCACCCCCGTCATGTACAACGCCGTCGGCGGCAGCACGATCCTCTGGGCGGCGCATTTCCCGCGCCTGCGGCCCGGGGACTTCAGTGTCGGCAGCGACGATGGCGTCGCCGACGACTGGCCAGTCAGCTATCAAGAGCTGGAGCCACACTTCGCCACGAACGACCGCATGATGGGCGTCTCCGGTTTGGCGGGCGATCCCGCCTACCCTTATCACGAGCCGCCGCTGCCGGCGCTGCCACTGGGGCGCGGCGGCAACAAGCTTGCGCGGGGCTTCGAGGAGCTTGGCTGGCATTGGTGGCCATCGGACTCCGCGATCACGTCGCGGGAGTACGAGGGCCGCAGCGCCTGCATCAACCTGGGGGCCTGCGGCTCCGGCTGCACGCAGGGCGCCAAGGCGAGCACGGACATCACCTACTGGCCGATCGCCCAGCGCAAAGGCGTAGAGATCCGCACCGGCTGCCGCGTGCAGCAGATCACGCTGGACGACGAGGGTCTGGCCAATGGTGTCCTCTACTTCGACGAGGACGGCGTTCTACAGGAGCAGAAGGCGGAGATCGTGGTCGTCGCCTGCAACGGCATCGGCACACCGCGTCTCCTGCTCAACTCCAAGAGCGACCGCTTCCCGGATGGGCTGGCCAACAGCAGCGGAATGGTCGGCAAGAACCTCATGTTCCACCCCGTCACCTGGGTGAACGGCATCTTCGATGAGCCGGTCTTCGGCCGCAGCGGACCCAACGGCTGCATCCTCTGGAGCCACGAGTTCAACAACACGGACCCGTCGCGAGGCTTCGTCCGTGGTTACATGTTGCAGGCCGCTCGTGGCATGGCGCCGGCGCAGACCGCGCTCTTCGGGGCGGCGCGTGATCTCATCCCCTGGGGCGAAGGTCACCATGAGGCCTACGACGCCACTTTTGAGCACACGACGACACTCCTCGCGCTCTGCGAGGACCTGCCGGAGGAGCACAACACTGTCACTCTCGATCCCACCTTGACCGACTCCGATGGCATCCCCGCCCCAAAGATCACCTACACACTCAGCGACAACAGCAACAAGATGCTGGCCCATGCCGCCGAGAATGCCGAGCGCGTCGTGCGCGCGGCGGGCGCGTCCGAGGTGATCGTGGAGCCGCAGCTGCGAGTCTCAGGCTGGCATCTGCTCGGCACCGCCCGCATGGGCGATGATCCCAAGACCTCCGTCGTGAACAGCTGGGGCCGTTCCCACGACGTCAAGAACCTCTTCATCATCGATGGCAGCGACTTCGTCACCGCGGGCGCCGTCAATCCAACTTCCACGATCCAAGCGCTGGCGCTGCACGTGGCCGACTCGATCAAGAAGAACGTAGAAAGCCTGTTCGAGTAGCGATGCCCAACGACGCCACCCCCCTCCAAGACACGGACTTCCTCGGCGCGATCCTCGATCTCCTGATCCCACCGCGCCCCGACCGCCACATGCCCGGCCCCGCCGCACTCGGCCTGGCGGAGGTCGTCGGCGCCGATCTATGTTCCGATCCGCGCTCCGGCCCGCCGGTGGAGTCGGCGCTCATGGCCGTGCGGGAAGCCGCCCTCGAAATCGCCTCCGAGGGTTTCCTCGCGCTGTCCGGCGAAGACCGTCTCGCGGTCTTCAAGGCACAACTGCCGAAACATCCCGCCCTCGTGCCGGGTCTCACGTTTCACCTTTACCTGGCCTACTACGCGCACCCCACGGTTCTGGCGGCCCTGAACCAGCCGGCGCGCGCACCCTTCCCGGAGGGGTACGAGATTGAGCAGACGGATCCGGAGCTCCTCGCTCTCCTGGAATCGCGCCGGCAACCGACGCCAGACGCCTAGCCATCCCCGAGGCGGCGTCGTGCCGCATGATCGAGCACCCGCTCCGCGATGATCGGACCGGACCCGCGACCACCGCACATCGATCTGCCATCATGGCCGCCGAGGATCGCGCCATGACTATGCATCCCGACATGCAGATCATCATCGACGCCAACCACGCCACCACCGCCGAACTTGGTGACCGCGGCGACTCCCCGGAGGCGGGGCGCCTCTGGTGGCGCACCTACACCGCTCGACTCGGTCGGCCGCCCCCCGCCGACATGCACATTCACGACCGCACCATCCCCACTCCCGACCGCGACGTTCCGGTCCGCGTCTATCGTCCCGCCGGTCCAGACGGTCCTCGGCCTTGCATCATCTATATGCACGGCGGGGGCTTCCGACTTGGCGATCTGGATAGCTCCGATAGCAATGCCTGGGGCTTCGCCGAAGGTACGGGCGCCGTCGTTGTGAGCATCGATTATCGTCTCACCCCTGAACATCCCTACCCGGCGGCGTTCAACGACTGCTACGGCGTCCTCGACTGGATCGCCCGCCAGCCGAACGACCTCGATCTCGATCTCGATCTCGATCTCGATCTCGCCAGCGGTCGCATTGCCCTCGCCGGCGACTCCGCCGGTGGTTGCCTCGGCGCTGCGCTTTGCCTCGCCGCCCGTGACCGGGGCGGTCCGGATATTGCTGCCCAGGCGCTCATCTATCCCGTCACCGAGCTCGCCGAAGATCACCCGTCCTACTCCGAGAATGAACACGCCCCCGGTCTCACCACCGAACTGATGCGCATCTACCGCGACCTCTATCTCCCCGGCGACCGCAACTCTACGGACCCCTACGCGCGCCCTGCACAGGCCAGCGACTTCGCGTCCTTGCCCCCCGCCTGGATCCACTCCGCTGCCATCGACCCGATCCGCGATGATGGACGCACCTACGCCGCCAAGCTCGCCCTCGCCGGCAACTGCGTCACCTACCGTGAAGCACGCGGCATGATCCACGGCTTCATGCGCGCCCGCTTCCAAAGCGCCGCCGCCCGGGCCGAGTTCGATGCCATCACCAGCTTCCTCTCGAATCACCTGGCTCCCTGATGGCGACGAACGCTCCTCTGCGCTCGGACCAGTTACTTCCGGGGGAAGCAGACGTCGTGATCATCGGCGGCGGCATCATGGGCTGCTCCACCGCCTACTACCTCGCCAAGCGCGGTATCGACGTCATCCTCGTCGACAAGGGCGCGGTCGGTTACGAACAGTCCACCCGCAATTGGGGCTGGGTGCATCAACAGGTCCGCTACCCGCATCTCATCCCGCTCGCCGTCGAGTCCGTCAAACTCTGGCAGAGTCTCAGCCAGGAACTCAACGCCGACCTTGAGTGGGTCCAAGGTGGCAATCTCAGCCTCGGGTTCGACGACGAAGACACCGCCGCCTTCGAGCGCTGGGGCCAAGAGGCGCGCTCCCATGGCCTTGAGACCGAGATCCTCTCTCACGGCCAAGTTGCCGAGTTGCTACCGGGCTCCCAGGGCCGCTGGAACAACGCGCTCTACGTCCCCTCCGACGGCCAAGCCAACCCCGATCGCGTCACCGACGCCTTCGCCCGGGCCGCCGCCGATCTGGGCGCACGCATCTTCACCGACTGCGCCGCCCTGGGCATCGACACGCAAGGGGGTGCCGTCCATGCCGTCCGCACCGAGCGTGGAGCGATCCGCACGAGCCGAGTCGTCTGTGCCGCGGGCGCTTGGTCCGCCCGCTTCCTGCGGACGCTCGGCTTGGGTTTGCCGCAAAGCGCCCTGCGCTCCAGCGTGGTCCGCACCACCCCCGTCGAGCCACTCACCGACCTCACCGCCTGGGGCGACGGCTTCACCTTCCGTCAAGACCGCACGGGGCGTCTGATCCTCGCCAGCGGCGCCACCGCCATCTACGACGTCACCCTCGACCTCCTCCACGACTTCCGCCGCTTCGCCCCCCTCGCCTGGAGCAACCGGCGCTGGGTCCGCCTCCGCCTCGGCAAACCCCTCCTCAACGACCTCGCTGCGCTCATCCCCGGCACTGGAGCCAAACGCGAGTTTTGGCAGCGCCGTCGCCGCATCGATCCCGCCGCCGACTCCAGCAGCGTCCGATCAAGTCTGGCCGGCCTCCACGCCATGTTCCCCGGCCTCGCGGATGTTGGCATCGAAACCACTTGGGCCGGCAACATCGACACCACGCCGGACCAAGCCCCGGTGCTGGGTCCCATCCCCGCAGCTCCTGAAGGGTTCTATCTCGCCACCGGTCTCAGTGGTCACGGATTCGCCCTGGGTCCGGGCGCCGGAAAACTCATGAGCGAGCTGCTCGCCGACGATGAGCCGTCCGTCGATCCTCACGCCTTCCGCTACGCCCGCTTCGCCGAAAACGACCTCGCCCCGATGCCCACGCTCCGCCACTAGGCTTGGCGGTCCCATCAGGCGGCAACCATGCGCGTGGCGTGCGCCGAACGACACTCCGACGCCCCCGCACCTCAGGTCAGCGAGGTATTCCCGCCAGCGGGCCCTGTTCTCAGAATCATGCGATAGTCAGGTCGCTCAGTCCACGAGTTCGACAATCGAACGCGGACCGGGCTCGAGCCGGGAGAAATCAGGATGCGCGTCGGAGCATGCGTCTTCAATCAGAACTACAACGACTGGGATCGCTACGAAGCCGAGGAACGCGGGGAATCCGTCTTGGCCGGCCCCGAAAAATCCGACCGCGAGGTTTTCGCTGAAGAGATCGGCCTGGCCCGGATCGCCGATGAGACCGGCTTCGACGCCCTCTGGACAATCGAACACCACTTCACCCCATACACCATGGTCACGAACCCGCTGCAATACCTGACCTACATCGCGGGCATCACCGAACGGGTCGACCTTGGCACGATGGTCACAGTTCTCCCCTGGCACAATCCGGTTCGGGTCGCCGAGGACGTGAACATGCTCGACGCCTTCCTGGGCGAGGGGCGGGAAGTGATTTGCGGCGTTGGTCGCGGGCTGGGGCGCCGCGAGTACAACGGGCTGAGCATCGATCAGAATGAGGCCCGCGCCCGCTTCGACGAGTCACTTCAGATTCTGAAACAACTCCTGACGACCGGCACCTGCGACTTTGAGGGAGAGCACTACCAAATCCACGGACTGCGGCTGCGCCCCCAACCGGAACGAGACCTCAGCCACAATCTCTGGTGTGCGGGTGGCACGGAGCAGACCGTGCAGATCATCGCCAAGCATGACGTCAAACCCTTGGTCATCCCCACGACGAGCCTCGATCTCGCCTTGGAGAGCGCGCGGAAGTATGCGGAACTGCGGAATGATGCTGGTCACGGCCCCGCGCCCACAAAGCTTGCGCTGTGGACGTTCGCCGGGGAGAGCGAAGCGGAGGCGCAGGAAGGCGCCGAGCGCTACATGCAGGAGTACTCCGATTCCGCGATGCGGCACTACGAGATGCTGGGCACCCACTTCGCCGACCTCAAAGGATATGAGACCTATGCCGCCGCATCCGAAGCCATGCGCGAGGACGACTCCGCCTTTCGGCGTGGATTCTACGATTCGCACCCGTGGGGTACGCCCGATCAGATCATCAAGCGCGCCACGGATCTAGCCGAGGCCTTCGGCACAGACGAAATCATGTTCATCTTCAAGTACGGCAGCATGCCGATCGACGTGGCGGAGAAGAGCATGCAACTCTTCGCACGCGAGGTCATGCCGGCGCTGCAAGCACTGTCGCCCAAACCGATCACGCTGGACGCCGTGGTCTAGACATCGCGTGCAACCGGCCAGGGCGATGCAAGACTCGGCTTGAACCGCGAGACTGCGTGCAACGACTCCCACCGTCGTGTCTTCAGGCGCCCTCCATGGCTGGGTTCGGATCGTCGATCGTGCGATCGCATCGCGCAGACTGCTAGAGCGAATCCGTTGACCCGCTCCACCCCGAACGCTGGGGCGAAACTCGCGTGCGGTGTGGGAGATCGGACGGAGCGTCATCGCGAGGAAGACGATGCCTGAGCGGCACGAGAAGCCATTGGTGACTGGGCCTCGCACGCTCGGGATTGCCTACCCCTGGTGGGTGGTCGGGATGGTGGCGATCGGCGCGGTAGCGATGTTCATGGACGTCACCGCGCTGAACGTGGCATTGCCATCGCTGCGGGAGGATCTGGGCGTCTCGCGTGACGAGATTCTGTGGGTGGCGCTGGTGCCGATGTTGGTTGGGACCGGGATCTCGATGACCATCGGGCGTCTCGGAGACCTGCACGGCTCGAAGCGCCCCTATGCCTTCGGCTTGGGCCTGTTCACCCTGGCGACGGCGGCCGCCGCGGCCGCGGGCTCGTTCGAGGAACTGCTGGCGGCGCGGGTGGTGCAGTCGATCGGGCTGGCGGGCGTCACCGCGAGTCTGAGCGTGATCGTGACCTCCGCCTTCCCCCCATCGCAGCGGGGTAGAGCCTTGGGCTTTATGGCCGCGTCGATCGGGCTGGGGATGGCGACGGGCCCGCTCTTCGCGGGCGCAGTGCTTGAGGTCCTGGACTGGCGAGCGATGTTTTGGTTACGCGTCCCGCTGTTCGGGGCCGCGACGTGGCTCGTAGTCGTGCGGCTGCGGGATCCCGAGCGGGTCGGACGCGGACAGGGTTTCGACGTGCCCGGAGCGGTACTGCTCTCAACGTTCCTCTTCGTCCTCGTCCTGGCCATCAACCGAGGCGAAGCCTGGGGCTGGGACAGCTTGGCCATCCTCGGCCTCTTCGCCAGCGCGGGTGCTCTGCTACCGATCCTGGTCTGGGTGGAACAGCACAGCGCGAGTCCGACGCTTGCTCTCGGTCTGTTCCGGAGCTTCGCCTTCAGTGGCGGCGTGATTGTATCCGCGTGTCAATCGTTCGGGTTTGCCGCAGTCTCGGTCCTCACTCCTTTCTACCTGACCGAAGCAAGGGGACTATCGATCCTCGAAACGGGCGCGCTGATGGCCGTCTTCCCGGCGGTCGTGCTATTCGTCGGTCCGTTTGGCGGGCGCTGGAGTGATCGCTTCGGCGCGCGAGGTCCCAGCGCGGCGGGGCTACTGATCGGCGTCGTCGCGCTTCTTTTGCTCGGCTCGATGTCGGTAGACGAACCGATCGCGGGGATCATCCTGCGCTTGGTGGTGATCGGAATTGCCCGCGGGACGTTCGACGCGGCAAACCAGTCCATGATCATGGGCAGTGTGGGTCCAGATCGACTGGCAACCGCGTCCGCGGCGCTGAGTACGTCCCGTTCGCTTGGGCAGGCGGTGGGAATCGCCGGGGCGGGCGCAATCTTCACAGCGCAGGCAGTGCGCTTCGCCTCAGCACGGTCGGCAGCCGGACTCGATGATCCAGTCGTGGTGTCGGAGGCGCTGCTGCACGGCTTGGAGTGGGCACTGACGGTCTCAGCGGGAATCGCCGTGGTGGGAGCGGCTGTCGCCTGGTTCGCGGGTGCTCGGCGCAAGGCGCAGTCGCCCGTTCGCCGATGACTCGGCGGCCGCGTTTTGATCGCCGCCCGCCTCGAAACGCGATGCGACGCGCCCGCCCACCCGAAGACGTGCCCTCCTATCAGCCTCGCCCTTCATCGCGTAGCTTGGTGCCCTCATCCTGCGGCTGGTGAACCTGGTCAGACTCACCGACACGCCCACGATTCCCATCGTCAGCCCAAGACCGGGGCCTGGACAGGAATGAATCTCAGATGAACTCCACCCAGAAAAAAGTCGCCGTTGTGATCGGGGCAACGTCGAAGTGGCAGGCGGATGGCGCCAACACGCGGCTGGTTCACGGCAAGGATCTTGACGACAGCGATCTGCCGGTCGCGGTCCGCTGGGGCATCGGGGGAGCCGTGGCGCAAAAGTTCGCGGCCGAAGGGTTCTTCGTCGTGCTCACCACGCGTAAGGCGGCGAATGCGGCGGCCTTGCAGGACGCAATCGAAACGCAAGGCGGCGAATGCATGATCGTCGAACTGGACCTCACCTCGACGACCTCCATCACCAAGGCCTTCGCCACCATCCGAAGCGAAGCCGGCGACCCACATGTGCTGGTCTACAACGCCGGCTACCTGGATGGCCGCGATCTTCCCGCTGAGAAAGAACTTCTCGAGCACGTCCCGCTCGAAATCTTCGAAACGGCCGACCACATCTCCAGCCGTGGACCGTTCTTGGTCGCAAAAGAAGTCCTCCCGGCCATGCGTCAGGCGGGCGATGGCTCGTTCCTGATCTCCAACAACGCGGCCGCATTGCGCGGACGCAAACGACTGACGGGACAGTCGCTCTACTATCCGCGAGTCATGATGCGCACCATTGCTCAGGTACTGACCGAGGAGTACTCCGAACACGGCGTCCACGTCGCCAACATCACCATCGACGGACTGATCGACTCCCCCGGCACTCGGGCATTGCCCTTCGCCCAGGAACGGCCCGAGATCGTGATGAATCCCGTCAAGATCGCCGAAGCCTTCTACTATCTGCACACCCAGGAGCGATCTTGCTGGACACACGAGCTACAGCTCACACCGTCCGCAACCAAACCGAGCTTCTAGCACACGGCCCAACCAAGGTTGGTAACCGCGTTAAGACGGGGACACGAAGGAGTCATGCCATGCGAGGAGTTGGTGTCGTTGAGTTCGGCGGGCCGGAGGCGTTACAAGTCGTCGACCTGCCAGAGGTGCATGCCGGCCCCGGCGAGGTCCGGATCCGTGTGCACGCCGCCACGGTGAATCCCACCGATACGTTCGTCCGCGGAGGCGCCAGAGCGGAGGCGTTGAGTAAAGATCCGCCGCCCTACATCCCGGGGATGGACGCCGCCGGGCTGATCGACGAGGTCGGACCGGGCACGTCGACGGATCTTGTCGTCGGCGACGCCGTGATGGCGATGGTGATCCCCACCGGAAGCCACGGCGCCTACCGTGAGAGCATCGTTCTCGCCGCCGATGCGGTCGCCCGGGCGCCGTCAGACTCGACGCACGCGGAGGCATCGACGCTGCCGATGAACGGCCTGACCGCGCGGCTGTCGTTGGACCAGTTGGCGCTCCAACCCGGTCAAACGATCGCCGTGACCGGGGCAGCCGGTTGCTACGGGGGCTATGTGGTGCAGCTCGCAAAGGCCGACGGCCTGCGCGTCATCGCCGATGCATCACCGGCCGACGAGCAACTGGTGCGGGATCTGGGCGCGGACATCGTCGTACCGCGCGGAGACGACATCTCCGCACAGATTCGCAAAGTTGCGCCGGATGGGGTCGATGGTCTCGCGGACGGCGCCGTGCAGAACGAACTTGCCGTGCCCGCGATACGCGACGGGGGCGGCTTTGCCACCGTGCGCGGCTGGCCTGGCAACGCTGAGCGCGAGATCGTCTTTCACGCGACGATGGTGCTCTCCTACGACCATCGCGCCGATCTGCTGGAACAGCTTCGGCAGCAGGCGGAAGACGGGGCGGTTTCCCTCCGCGTCGCCGAAACGTACACCCCGGAGAATGCGCCCGAATCGCATCGCCGCCTGGCGGCCGGCGGCACGCGTGGCCGCTTCGTGATCACGTTCTAGCCAGAGCGTGGTCCCATCACCCAGCATGCCATCGAGTCAGGTTCCGCGGGCGGCATGGACCTCAAGTCCCTCGCCGCCCGACGCTCTTTACTCGTAGACGAACTCCGGCGCAGCCAGGTCGATCGCCGGGATAGCGTCCTTCTCAAACCAATAGTCTTGCGTGTGTTGCCACTGCGGCTTGTCACCGCGCTTCGGCAGCAGTTTCAGTGCCCGCATCAGGTAACTGGGGTTGAAGTTCTCCGGATCGATCCAGGGCAAGAGTTCCATATCCTGGTCTTCCGGCCGCAGCGCGACCTCGACGCGTTTCGCGCCGCGCTCTTCCATGTGCCCCAGGAGTCGGCAGACAAAGTCGGCGAGGAGTTCGGCGCGCAGCGTCCAACTCGCGCGGAAGTAGCCGAAGATCCAAAGCATGTTGGGGATGCCGGTGAACATCATGCCGCGGTAAGTGACCGTCTTCGAGAAGTCCAGCGGCTCGCCATCGATCACGAAGTCGATGTCGCCCAGCACGTTCATGTTGAAGCCGGTGGCCGTGATGATGATGTCGGCTTCCAGCTCCTCGCCTGACTTGGTCAGGATGCCCTTCGGCGTGAAGCGCTCGATCTCATCGGTGACGACGTCGGCCTTGCCAGAGCTGATCCCCTTGAAGATGTCTCCATCCGGAACGAAGGCGATGCGTTCCGCCAGGGCCGGTAATGCGGCGTGAAGTGTGTCTCCATATCGTAGTCGGGGCCAAGATACTCGCGGACACCCGCCAGCATTTCGCTCTTGACCACCTCCGGCTCATCGAAGGCGCGCTGCGTGAAGATGGCCTGGTCATGCAGGATCTTCCGACGCACGATCTCGTGGACCCATTCTTCTAGGATGTCGAGCTCCCGCAGCGTCTCCGCCAGGTCGTTTTCGTTGCGACCGGGAATGAAATAGGTCGGCGAGCGCTGGAGCACGGTGACATGATCGCAGTCCGCCGCGATCGCGGGTACCAGGGTGGCGGTTGTGGCGCCTGAGCCGATGCAGACGACTTTCTTCCCCTTGTAGTCGAGGTCTTCTGGCCAGGTCTGGGGATGAACGATTTCCCCTTGGAACTGGTCCATATCGGCCCACTCCGGGGTGTAGCCCTCCGAGTGGCGGTAGTAGCCCTGGCACATCCAGAGGAAGTTGGCGGTGAAGCGCTGGACTTCGTCGGTGTCAGTGCGGGTCGCCGTGATCGTCCAGAGGTTGGCCTCGCTCGACCACTGTGCGGAGGTGATCCGGTGGTTGTAGCGGATGTGCTGTGCGAGGTCGTTCTCCTCAATCACCTCCCCCATATAGTCCAGGATCTCGTCCGCCGTTGCGATGGGCGGGCCCACCCAGGGCTTGAAGCGATAGCCAAACGTGTAGAGGTCGCTGTCGGAACGGATCCCGGGGTAGCGGTGCATCCACCACGTTCCACCGAAGCTGTCGAGCCCCTCCAGAACAACGAAGCTACTGTCCGGGCGCTGCTGGGAGAGGTGATAGGCGCCGCCCACCCCGGAGATGCCGGCTCCGACGATGACAACGTCGAAGTGTTCAGTCTTTGTTGAGCGGGGCGGGATTTGTGCTTGGCTGGTTGTCATTGAGTCTCCCTCTTGACTGGGCCTGTTGCCGTGGCCATCCGCTGAGCGATGCGAGCTGGGTCATAGCCCCCGTACGTAGAGTGTGAGTGCGAGATGATCCGGCAGTCATCAGGTCGCCGATGTAGTACCTGCGGATTGAGGCGTAAACTGCAGCCGGGCGGAGTCCGCGATCGGTCGACCGGCGCCGCTTCCACCGCCGGGGGGCCACCGGCCGTATCGTCCGTCGACAGGAGAACACCGATGACTGAAGCCGAAGCCACTGTCTTGATGGAACGCGACGGTCACGTCGCGATCGTGACGTTGAATCGTCCGGAGCGCCTCAACGCGTTCAACGGTCAAATCCACGATGAATTCGAAGCGACGCTTGGCCAACTGAACCGCGATCCTGAGGTGCGCTGCGTTGTGATCACAGGATCCGGGCGTGCCTTCTGCGCCGGAGCGGATCTGAAGGAGCTCGCGCCGCTGTTCGAAGATGAGGAGTGGGAGGATTCGCCGGAGCACCATCGTCAGGCGTTGCGTCAGGGCGGGCAGCGCATCATGTACGCGGTGCGTCGGATGGACGTCCCCACCATCGCCATGGTCAACGGCGTCGCCGTGGGGGGCGGGTTTGACCTAGTCGCGACCTGCGACATGGCCGTGGGTAGCGAGAACGCGCGCTTCATGGTGGCCTACGTCCGGCGGGGGCTGTTCCCGGACCTCGGCGGCTTCTGGGTGCTGCCACGCATTGTGGGCCCGCGCAAAGCGATGCAGATCATCACGACCGCGGACTTCGTGGAGGCCGACGAGGCGAAGGAGCTTGGCATTCTGAACGAGCTGGTTCCGCACGAACGGCTGCGGGAAGAAACGCTGGCGCTGGCCCATCGGATTGCCGCCAATCCACCGATCGCCGTGCGTCTTTCCAAGATGCTGATCTGGCGCGGCTTGCAACTGGACTACGACACCGCCATGGAGTGGTCGGCGTCAACGACCGCCTTGACCGAGATGTCCGCGGATCATCACGAAAGCGTGCGCGCGTTCCTTGAGAAGCGCGACGCGACCTTCGAAGGACGCTAAGCGAGGTTCCAAGCGCACGAGGAACGGGGCGCCCAGGGGCTGCTGGTCAGTCGTCGAAGCCGACGTATGAGACCACGTCGTCGTTCGCTTCGCGCACCGGCTTCACGTCGTTGGCCACGAAGCCGTCGTCTGGATAGCCCATTGCGACGCAGGTCATGATTATTTCGTCGTCCGGGATCTTCGCGAATTCTCGAACCACGGAGGACTGCATGATGCCCTGGCCGTTGATGACGGAGCCGAGGCCCTTGGTCCAGGCAGCGAGCACGAGTCCGTAGGTTGCGGCGCCCAGGTCGAAGTGACTCACGGTGTCCTCTGCCAGCTCCTTATCGATCGTCATGACGATGGAGACGGGCGCGTCGAATTGGCGGAAGCCGCGCATCACCCAGTCCTGACGGCCTGCCTTGTCGTCGCGTTCGATCCCCATGGCTTCAAAGAGCTGTACGGCGATAGCGACTTGGCGCTTACGGTGAACCCCCTCGTAGCCATGGCCCATCTTGATCTCGCGGTCCACGCTGGCGCCGGCCATCATCCGTTCCGTGTAACCCCGGCGAATGCATTCCAGGGGCTCGCCGGTGATGACATGAAAGTGCCAGGGCTGGGTGTTCATTGACGGCGGCGCGTGTTTGGCGATCGCAATGACTTCGTCGATGACCGCCCTGGGGACGGGGTCAGACTTGTATCCTCTGATGCTTCGGCGCTCTTGGACGAGAGTCTCGAAATCCATGTCCGCTCGCTCTCGCTCATGCGAAGCGTGGTCTCGTCCGACGCTCCCGCAACCACTTCATCAAGGCTTGACGGTGAAGCCCGACTGTACCGCCTCGCTGCCAGTGCTGCATCGGGTCTGGACGCGATAAGCGGTACTGCCGACGCCGTGATCGCTACTCGCCCTCCCAGCCCATCGAGGCCGCGTAGCCGCGCGCGATGCCCCCGATCACGGGGTCCGCGAGCCAGGCGAGGACCTGGGGGTCCTCGCCGTGATCCGGCAGGGCCCTGATCATATCGTTGACGTGAATCGGATCGTGCTTGGCCCAGCCATTGAGGTAGTCGGCAAGCTTGATGTCTGAGGGGGGCCGCTTTCCGTCACCGCCGAAGTGGATAGTGGAGGTGAGCATGGCGTCGTCCAAGCGCTCAAGCTGCTCGACGACACCGGCGCGCGTTTTTCGTGCCTCCGCGAAGACTTCGTCCAGAGACCACTCATTGCGTTCGGCGACGACGTCGTCGTTCCAGCGGTTGATGTCAAACGGTGCGTCGCCCTGGGCTTGGGCAGCGAGCGCGCTCTGGATGTCGCCGCCATCGGCGATGGCGGCGAACCATTCCGCGACGGTGATGTCGATCGTGGCGAGGTGGCTGATGAAGTCTTGCACCCGCCAGGTGGAGTCCGGCACGGGGCGTGCGAGCTCCTCCAGCGAGAGGCTGCGGCACCAGTCTTCGAAGGCGCGACGATGATCCTCGATCTCTGCGATGATCTCTTGCACTTGTCCCGGCATCTTGATCTCCGTTTCATCTACTGCGCGGTGCTTCTTCGGAACTCCCCCGCGGGGATGTGGCGACACCATCCGGCTGAACGGGGCGGGCGATCATCGGTCGGAGGGCCAGATCATCCCTGACCGCTTGGGGATCTGCATGTGTCTAGGACTCCCCCTAACGCCGCCGCCGTCAGTTGCGCGCCCGTTCACGCAACGCGTCCAGCAGCTTCGGATCAGTCTCTTCCACCTCAAAGCCCTCCGGGAACGGAGGACGCGCCGGCTCGCCGAGCCCCTCAAGTACCGCGGGGTGTTGGTAGTAGGCGAGGTAGAGATGACTCGTGATGCCGTTCATGAGCGCGGGATGCGCCATGAGTTGCGATTCGACCACCTCAAGCCGCGCTTCTGGCGACAGCTCCGAGAAGCCTGCGGAGTCGCGTACGATCGCGGCATCCTGCACAGCCTGGAGCCCAGCTTCGACTAGAGGGGCAAAGCGTGCATCAGCGATGATTGCATCCGCCAGGTCTGCCGACAGCCCGAGGGTCCCGGCGCCCGGCATCTTCTCGTCTTCGCTCGGCGGAATCACGAGGTCGAGGAAGTCCCGCATGAAGTTGGAATCACGGAGCGTGGCGTACTCGTCTGTCATATCAGTCGAACAGTGTCTCGATGTTCTTCTTGATGGAGTCGGCCACGTAGAGAGCCAAGGCCTGGATCGTGGACGTCGGATTCACCCCCGCGGCCGTGACGAAGATGCTGCCATCAATGATGAAAAGGTTCTTCACATCGTGGGATCGGCCCCACTCGTTGACCACCGACCGTTTCGGATCCGTGCCCATGCGTGCCGTGCCCATCAGGTGCCAGCCCGCCTGCCGCATCAAGGGATCAGCGACCGTCTCCACGGCGCCTGCCGCTTTCAGCACTTCCCGGCCGCGCTCCACCCCGTGGGCCAGCATTTTTCGGCTGTTCTCGCTCAACGTATAGTCAATTTTTGGCGCCGGAATCCCGTCACTATCCGTCAGCACCGGATCGAGCGTGACGGTGTTCGTCTCCTCGGGCAGGTCCTCCGTGATCGCGACCATTCCAGCCGTGTGGTTGTAGAACTTCCCATAGGCCCGATGATGATCCGCCCCCCAGGGAACGTGTCCCATCGCCGCGCCGAACTGCGCGGCCTGCGCCGGCGCGAAGCCCCGCACGGCTTCATAGGAATACCCCCGCACGAATCCGCGCGAACGATCGGTCTCGTAGAACTCGTGGCTCCAGATCGAGCAGCCCAGCGGCCCCCGATCCGGCAGGGGCTCATCAAACATGCCCATGATCATCGCGTAGGGATGAAACATGAGGTTCTTACCCACCAAGCCGCTGCTATTCGCGAGCCCATCCGGGTATCGCTCGCTCTTGGAGTTCAGCAATAGCCGAGGCGTGCCGATGCCATTGCAGGCCAGCACGACGATCTCCGCCTTCTGCTCCTGCAACGTACCGTGCTCATCGTAGTAGAGGACGCCGTTGGCCATGCCGTCCTCGCCCAGCGTGACCTCGCGAACGCGGCAGCCGGTCCGGATCTCAACGCCCTTGCGTTGGGCCACCGGCCAGTAGGTAATGTCTGTGCTGGCTTTGGCGCCTTGGGTACAGCCGGAGGTACAGGCGCCAAGATTGATGCAAGCTTCGCGCCCCTCATAGTCGCGAGAGAGGATGGCGCTGTCCGAGGGCCACCAGTGCCAGCCAAGCTTCTCGAAGCCACGCGCGAGAGCGTTGCCAGTCGTGCCCAGAGGCAGCGGCGGCAGCGATGGCTGGTGCGGCGGGTAAGCCGGATCGCCGGCCAAACCCGAAACGCCCATCATGCGGTCGTTCTGCGTGAAGAAGGGCTCAAGCGTGTCGTAATCGATCGGCCAATCGTCGGCGACGCCATCGTCGCTCTTGACCCGAAAGTCCCGCGGCGTGAAGCGCGGGAAATGCGCAGCCCAGAGAATCGTGCTGCCTCCCACGGCGTTAAACATGACCGGCGCGATTGGGGTGTCGGTCTCGTTGACTGGGTAGTCGGCCGGAAGGCCGCGGATGTTGGGATTGGGGGAGAACTCGTTCTGGCCGCGCTTCTCCCAGTCCAGCCCGTTCGTGGGGAAGTTGGATTGCTTCATCCAGGGGCCCTGCTCCAGGCAGAGGACACTCATCCCCGAATCGGCAATGCTCCAGGCGAAAGCTCCCGCGGACGCACCGGCCCCAACGATCAGAACACCAACTGGTTCGTTTGACATCGGCACAGACTACAACAATCCGCGCCGAGACGAACACACGATCGAATGTTTCGCTGCCCTCCAATCGGGCGGGTGTATGACCCCGATTCAGATCAACTGCCTGCGGGCTAGCCGTCCTGTAGAAATCGGGAGATTGGCCGGATTCCAGGAGGCTGCATGAGGATTTTGCTCGTCAATTCGCTGGGGCCGTTGGCGAACTGGATGCGGAAGCCGCGCGTGGGCCTGGCGTGAACACTGGCGGGGAATCGGCGGGTCCGTAAGCTAGTAAGATCCTTTGATAACCTGGCAAACAGGCGAGGAAGACGGCAAACACGTCTCGGACGGCGGAAGGCGGCGGAAAGATGGCTGAGAAGCCCAAGACTGATACTGAGGCTGAAGAACCGCCGCTGAATCGCGCGGCACGGCGTCGGCTCGCGAAGGGGAAACGCCGCCCAACAGCTCCAGAAATTCGTGGATCGGCGAATCCGGATGCCTTGGGCGTCTCGCGCGACCAGCAACGGATGGGCAGGGGCCGTCGCTAGCCAGATGGGTGAGGCTTCGGGCGTACGGATTTCGTGATACCTGGGTGACGTGCCAGCAGAGGGCAAGCACCTAGCCAGGCTATAGTGGATCGAGCGGTCTTCCTGCCAATACGAGCGGCAGCCCGCGAGAACGGAAAGTGAGTCTGCCGTGATTCGATCACGCTGGGCGAAGAACTCGCTCCTCTACCTCCTCCTCCTCGTGGGGTTGATCCTCGCGGCGATCATGTTGTTCTCCGGCGGCAGCGACTCGGAAGACATCCCCGTCGTCGGTGGGACCGGCAGCCTCCTCGAGCGCCTTCGCACACAGCGACTCCAGATAGACCGACTTGAGATCGATGGTTCCAAGGTCAAGCTCGAATACAACGATGGGCAATCCTTCAACGCCCGCATCCCCGAAGACCTCGACTTCTTTGAGTTCCTCGATCGTGAGGGAATCGATGTCTCCGAGGGGGGCTTCCCTCAGACAGAGGCCAAGGGCGGCGGCGGCTCAGGTTTCGGGATTTTGCTCAATTTCCTGCCCCTGATTATCTTCGGCGGCCTAATCATCTTCATGTTGCGACGAGCCCAAGGCGCCAACAGTCAGGCGATGTCGTTTGGCAAGAGCAAGGCGCGGATGGTGACGTCCAATCGTCCCACGGTGACGTTCAACGATGTGGCCGGGGCGGAAGAGTCCAAAGAAGAACTGCAGGAGGTCGTGGAATTCCTCAAGTTCCCAGAGCGCTTCGCGGCGTTGGGAGCGAAGATTCCGAGCGGCGTTCTGTTGATGGGCCCGCCAGGAACCGGCAAGACCTTGATCTCTCGCGCGGTCGCGGGCGAAGCCGGAGTGCCGTTCTTCAGCATTTCCGGCTCGGAGTTCGTGGAGATGTTCGTTGGCGTCGGCGCCAGCCGCGTTCGCGATCTGTTCGATCAAGCGAAGAAGAACGCCCCTTGTATCGTCTTCATCGACGAAATCGACGCAGTGGGCCGGCAGCGTGGAGCCGGCCTGGGCGGCGGCAACGATGAGCGTGAACAGACACTGAACCAGATCCTCGTAGAGATGGACGGCTTCGACACCGCGACCAACGTCATCGTGATCGCGGCGACTAACCGTCCGGACATCCTGGATCCGGCACTCATGCGTCCCGGCCGCTTCGACCGCCAAGTCGTTCTCGATTCACCGGACGTGCGGGGCCGCGAAGCGATCCTGAATGTGCACAAACAGGGCAAGCCGCTTGGCGACGACGTCGACCTGGGCATCGTCGCCAAGGAGACGCCGGGATTCTCCGGCGCCGATCTCGCGAACCTTCTCAACGAAGCCGCGATTCTCGCCGCCCGCCGCAACAAGAAGAAGATCGACAGCTCCGAACTGGAAGAGGCGGTCGATCGAGTGTTGGTGGGGCCAGAGCGCAAGAGCCGCGTACTCACCGGCCGCGAGAAAGAGATCGTCGCCTTCCACGAAGCGGGACACGCGCTCGTCGCGGCGATGACCCCGGGACACGATCCCGTCCACAAAATCACGATCATCCCGCATGGCATGGCCGGCGGTTACACCAAATATTTGCCTGATGAAGAGCAGCGCCTGGCAAGCAAGTCCCACTGGGAGGGCTTCATGGCGTCGGCGTTGGGTGGCTTTGCGGCGGAAGAGCTCGTCTTCGGCGAAATGACGACGGGCGCGCACGACGACCTCTCGAAGGCCACCCAGATCGCGCGCAACATGATCATGCAGTGGGGGATGAGCAAGACGCTCGGGCCGCGCAGCTTCGGCCGCAAGGAATCGATGATCTTCCTGGGCAAGGAGATCAACGAACAGCGCGACTACTCCGAGAAGATCGCTGAGCAGATCGACGAAGAGATTCACGAACTCATCGACCGCGCTCGCGACCGGGCTCGCAACCTCCTCACCGACAACCGCGAGCGCTTGAACTACCTCGCCACCCGCCTCATGGAAGAGGAAACGCTCGATCCGGACCAACTGCGGGAGATCTTCGGCTGGGAACCCGGCACGCCCGAACCCCACTCCCGGCAGCCCGCCGTCTCGACTCCGACGCCGCCGCGATCGGAGCCGCCTTCGTCGTCCACGCCGTCGGACGGCGGCAGTGGCACGCGAGATCGTGAACCGATTATGCCGCCCAAACCTGGTTTGGTCTGGGGTGGCGATCGCAGCAATCTTGGCAAAGGGGAGTAAGCAGCGCGTACCTGTTTCGCCTGCTGCGCAGTTACTCCATGCCTCCCTGATCGAGATAGGTCGTGCCCGCCACGGTGCTGCGCCGCAAGACCTGTCGTCGCGCACCACGCACGACCTCTAGCTCGTCGGACGTGACAGAGACGGTCCCGGGCGCCGGTCCCCCAGCCATGCCTTCCCAGAGGATGCGCCCGTCGCAGGCCCCATCCCAGCCGACCCCCAGCAACTCCGCCAGCGTCGGCGCGACATCGATGGTGCCGCTGGGCACGTCGCTGACCACGCCCGACTTGATTCCGGCGCCAGACATGATCAGCGTGTTTCGCACTTCCAAAGGCGAGAGCGACCCGTGAGTGCCTGACAAGCGTCCGAGCGGGCCCGCGCAGAGCCCTGCGATCCCTCCTGCATTCTCGTCCAGCGTCCAGTGCACGGAGTACTGGATGTCCGGCGTCAGTACACCGCCCTGCCCAAGCAACGTCCGATCCATCGTTCCCGGCAACACCGGCGCGCCGTTTCCGCCAGAGAACAACGCACCGATCCCCGGCATCCCATCGAGCGCGGAGACGATGGCAGTCCCACGGATCGCGGCGGCGTCGCTCAGATACACCCCACCATCGACCGGAATCACATCGGCGCTGGTAGGAGACGCCTTCAATCCAGCATCGATGAGGACGCCCGTCACGTCCGTCTCCCCGAGCGCCTCAGCAACGGAAGAGAATCCGTGATCCGATGCCACCACGACCGTCCACGACTCGGGCCGCTCGTCCAGCGCCGACAGAATCGTTGCCAGATTCTTGTCCGCGGCCGCCAAGGCCTGATCGACCGCGGGATGTCCCAGCCCGTGAGCGTGTTGCGTGTGATCGGGATCGGTATGCCAGAAGACGATCAGGGCATGCGCGTCCGCGGGACAGAGGACATCGGTAATGAGCTTGGTAAAGAAAGCGTTCTGCTCCGTGTTCGGGGTGGTGCGTTTGGGGATCGGGCCCAGCGCCGACTCGATCTCGCTGCGATCGAGTCCCGCGATTCGTCGCGGATGGAAGAACGCCTCACCGCGCGTAGCGCCCTGCGGATTCTGCAACAGCGCCGCGCCGGTACTACCGGTCCCTACCACCGCCGTGCGCCCGCCGGCCGCGTAAATCCGATCGGCCAATGTCGCCGCCATGACGACACGGCCACCCCGCGACTCTCGCAGTTGCTCGAGTCGATCCGCATCCGCTGTGCTGAAAGGTCGGCCTTGTTCGACGACCTCGGATACCAATTCATTGCCCGGAATCCCATGGCCCTTGGGATAGACCCCGGTCGCGAGCGATGCAGAGTTGGCGCGCGTCACTGTGGGAAACACCGCGTGGTTCCGTTGAAAGACGACGCCGCCTGCACCCAGCCGCGCGAGATTTGGCATCCGCTCGCTGGTCACGGAGTCAGGTCGAAGGCCGTCCAACACCATGAGGAAGACGCGCTGCGAGAGTGGCATATCGCAGCTAAGTCTAAGGCGAAGGACGAAACTCGGACAGGGCCTCCGGATCTGAGCGATAGGCGGGCACGGCGGCTCCGGGACGCCGCCCGCAATGATCCTGGTCATCCCATCCTGCCAACACGGCTTCGATGATTCATGGAGCGCGCGAGCGGAGACCCTTCGACCGACTAGCAGATCTCGGTCCGGGCCGTACGAGAGCAACCAAAGTGGCGGGCTTCGGCCGCTTCTTGAGGCGAAAGGTGGTCCCGTGCCCGAACAGACGTTCACCCCTCCCCTGACGGACTGGGTTTCCCCGAAAACCCTCGCTATCCCCAATGGACGACCGTCAACGCCTCGGAGGTCGTCCCCGGGGTCACCCACCCGTTCTTCGCCGGCTTCTTGCAACTCGTCGAGCACGGCTGGTTTCGCGGCACCTGTGCTCGCCTTGGGATTGAAGACCTCGTCATCATGGATCCCCCTCCGGTGCCGAACTTCTTCGCCTTCTGGGCCGGACAATGCGCCCTCAGCATGTCTTTCTCCAACGCCATCGTCTCCACGTACCAGCCCAGCGGCGCATCGGGCGCGATGGAGCGCTTCTTCACGTCAGACGAAAAGGGCAGCCGGCTCGCGGAACGGGCGGACGACATCGATCGCGCCATCGAAACGCGGAAGCGCCAGTTCCGACTTTGGGGTCAGCTCGATCGCCGCAGCCGCGCTCGCCGCGCCGCAGCCGACGCCCTCGCGCGGAAACTCGACGCACGCGATCTCTCTCAACTCTCGGAATCGGAACTCTGGGATGAGGTCGTTCGCATTCGCGAGCGCCTCGCCGCATGGTTTGTCGACCACGGCTTCTCCTCGTTGGCGGGCGCGGAATACCAGTCCATGCTCGCCGCGTTGATGGACGAAGCCGGCATCTCTACTGACGAGGACGTCTCAGTCCGTCTCTCCAGCGGGCTCGGGGATGTTGAAAGCACCGCCCCCTCCAGTGCCCTCTGGTCGTTGGCGGAGTGGGTCCGCAGCCGGCCGCAGCTGAAAGCGCGAGTGGAGCAGCTCGATGCCGCGGGCACCTTCGCCCGACTTCGCGGCGCCAGTGATGGCGATTGGGGGGCGTTCGCCGACCGCTTCCAGGCGTTTTTAGACCAACACGGTTTCCGCGGACACGGGGACTACAACATCTGCCGACCCGACTGGTCTGAGGATCCGAGCATCCCGCTGAGCAGCCTGCGGGGGATGGTGGAGGCGGACGCCTCAGCCAGCCCCGCTGTCCGGCTGCGACGCACGGAGGCCGAACGACGGACCGCCGAGGCCGAGTACCGGGCATTGCTGCCCGCGTCGAAGCGGCGGCGCTACGACCAGTACGTCGAGAAAATCCGGCTTTACAGCCGCATGCGCGAGCGAACCAAGGCGACACTCGTCCGGGTCGTGCGCCCCGCCCGTCGATACCTGATGGAACTGGCCCAGCGCTTCGCCGATCGCGGCCTCCTCACCGAGCCGGGAGACATCGCCTTCCTTCTCCATGACCAGGTGATCTCGGCCGTGGAAGGCCAACTGACTCCCGATCGCGCCAAAGCCGCCGTCGCCCGCCACCGGCGGCAATTTGAGGAGATGGCGGACTACGTGCTGTCCGACAACTGCACTGGCCTTCCCGTCATCCGCAAACGCGCCGAGCCTGAAGCGGCCACCAAGACACTCCGTGGCATGGGCGTCAGCCCTGGCACCGCCACGGGCGCGGCGCGGGTCATCACAAGCCTGGAGGGAGATGTGCAAGCGGAGATCCACCCTGGGGAGATTCTCGTGGCGCCGATGACTGACGCGCCATGGACGCCGCTCCTGATCGCGGCGGCCGCGATCGTCGTGGAAACGGGCGGCATCCTCTCGCACGCCTCCACGGTGGCCCAGGAGTTCGGCGTGCCTGGGGTCTCTTCATGGGCTTCAGCCTCAGTTGGTGGATGGATAGTCACAACCGCCACCATGCCTGGCCCAACCATGAGGAGAAGGATCCCGACATTCGCATCGCACCACTAGCCTTCTCCGATCGTCAGGTCGGCGCCAAGAGCGGTGTGACGCGCTGGTTCGTGCGCTATCAGTCCTTCTTGGTCATTCCCCTCAACACGCTGGGAATCCTCACCAAACAGCTCGCCAGCTTCCGGTTCATGAACCAGCAGCGCGGTCAGCTCCGCCATCCTCGACTGGAACCGCTGGTCGCGATTCTGCACTGGACGGCGTACCTTTCACTGCTCTTCGTCGTCATGAGCCCAGCCCTGGCGGTGACCTTCTTCGCGGTGCACTACGCCCTCTACGGCTTGGCGTTTGGTGCAGTGATCTCGCCCAATCACAAAGGCATGCCGATGGTCCGCGGCAACGCGCCGTTCGATTTTCTCTATCTCCAGGTGTTGACCGCGCGCAACCTGCGCGGCGGCCCGATCCGCGATCTCCTCTACGGTGGCCTCAACTACCAGATCGAACATCATCTCTTCCCGGGCATGCCCCACAACCGCCTGCCGAACGCCGCCCCCATCGTTGAGGCCTACTGCGCCAAGCACGGCATCCCCTATCACCAGACGGGAGTGGTTGAAGGATATTGGGAGATCTTGCAGTCGACGCATCGGGTCAGCACGCCTCTGCGCAGCGCCGATCTCGGCGACTCGCCTATCACGCTGACCGGCCAGGACATGGACCAATGGGCGGCCAGCATGTCGCCTTCCTAGAGACTCCAAATCGACCGCCCGCTTCCACATTCGTCTCCGAATGGCTTCCCCGCCGAGCCGTCCTTCGCACGCGAATGACTAGCTGAGAGACTACGATCAGCAATCCGCGCACCGAACCGCCCGCCCCTCGATCGGACGGGCACTCCCGGTTCGTCGCGCACCATGCGCTATACTCCCGCCGTAGTTGTCCAAGGTGAGTGTCCACACGGGGCTCGACCCGCATCCGCTTGCGCGGTTACTGCACGGGTCACCGTCCGTAGTGCCCACCGAGGCGTCGATCCGGCGCACAGCCAACTTCAGAAGCGACTCCATCCGTTGCGGACGGCTGGCTCGCGGATTGTCCGGCGTCCGTTCACGGGCGCGCTGAATGTGCACAGGAGGACTGGATGCCGCTCACCGTACGAGATTTCCTACCCGGCGATCTCGAGTTCCAAATGTTCGTCCTCGATGAGCTCGCCGATGAGCTGATCGCGAAGGGCGCCGACGTCCTCAAACTGACCATCGGCGTGCCAGAGCTACCGATGCCGCAACCGGTACTCGACCGCGTCATGGAGAAGCTGAACGATCCCGACTTCGTACGCCGCGTCTACCCTGAGGGCTTGCCGGAACTGCGTGAAGCGATCGCGAATTTCTACTGCCGCCGCTACGGCGCGGATGTCTCCGCCGGGAACGTCATCGTCAACACGGGGACGTCACCGATCTTCCGCAACATTTTCCAGCTCCTCTCCGGGCCAGACCTGGAGATCATGATTCCGCGTCCCTACTACGCCCTCTACCTCTATTGCGCGACGCTCGCCGGTGCAACGGTCAAGTTCTACGACATTGACCCCGACACCAAGCGCGTCGACATGGAGTCCTTCCGCCGCAACTTCTCACCGGAGCGAACGTCGCTCGTCGTCATCAATTCCCCGGGTAACCCCATTGGCAACGTCGTTACGCCGGACGAGATGCGCGAAATCTACGAGATCGTCGATCGGCAGGCCTACGTCCTCAACGACGAGATCTACGCCAACACCATGTTCTATGAGGACTTCCAATCGCCGCTGCAGGTACTGCCCCAGTACCGCGACACAACCATCGTCACCAACAGCTTCTCCAAGGGCTATCGCATGTACACCAAGCGCATCGGGTTCGCCCTGTTGCCCCCGGCGTTACAGGCCCCCCTGCGGGTGATCCAGCAGCACACGCTGCTCTGCACTGATCCCTGCTACCAGTACGGCATGATCGCCGCTCTTGAAGATGAGGAGAGCCCCGAAGAGCTGATGGGGGTGTACCGCGCCCGCGCCGAATACACCACCCAGCGCCTCTCCGGCACGGGATGCGAGCCCGTCGCGGCGGAGGGCGGCTTCTACGCGATGTTGCGTTGCGAGCAATGGAATATCGCTCACGGATTTGACTCTTCCAAGGAACTTGCCCGCGACATCCTCAACAAGGTGCACGTCGCGGTCGTACCCGGCACAGATTTCGGCGTCCCGCACGACCTGCGCCTCGCCTTCTGCAACGGCCGCTACAACGAGGGCATCGAACGCCTGCGCGAGTACTTCTCCGCCGCCGGCTCCAACGGCGCCGAGACAGCCCGCCACTCCACGCACGCCTAGCCACACATATCGCGAGGGATCTCCTGACCGAGTCAACCACCACGGAACCGCTCCAACAGACGCCCGCGGCGAGCGCGCCCAGCAGTCCTCCCGCGAGCGCGCCCGAAAGCAAGCTGCCAGACCACGCCGTTGCCCCCGTCCATCGCGCGATCATCCTCGCCGCCGGCAAGGGGGATCGGCTCCAGCCTCTCACCGCCGACATCCCGAAGTGCCTCGTGGAGGTCAACGGCGAACCGATCCTTGAGCGAGCGCTGCGCGCCCTCGCGGCCCACGACATCCGCGAGGCAGTCATTGTGGTGGGCCACAAGAGTGAGGTGATCCGCGCGCGGTTGGGAAACCGATTCGAGGGGATCGAGATCCGCTACGTCGACGCCCCCCTCTACGCATCGACCAACAACATCCACTCCCTCTGGGACGCTCGCGACTTCTTCGACCAGGACATCTTGCTACTCGAAGCGGACGTCGTCTTCGACAAAGAGGTGATCGGCGCGATCTTGCGCCAGCCCGGCAGCGCCGCCGCCGTCGCGCCGCACCACCGCGCGCTATCGGGAACCGTCGTCCGCTGCGATGGCCAGGGTCGGATCGGCAGCTTCGTCCTCGGCGCAGACCAGGACGCCAGCTTCGACTCGGCAGGCGCGTTCAAGACGGTCAATATCTACCTGTTGCGCGCGGCGCTGCTCCGCACCCACCTGCTGCCGCGCCTCACCCAGCGCATCGACGGCGGACATGTGCACGATTACTACGAAAGCATCTTCCGCGATTTTGTCGCCGACGGCTCAGTGACCAACCTCGCCGCGGTCAACGTTGATGCCAGCCGTTGGTACGAGATCGACGACCACCGGGACCTCGACGTCGCCGCGTTCATCTTCCTGGACCACGATGCGCAGTTCGATCGCATCCAGGAACTCCATGGCTCGTACTGGCGCTACGGATTCGTCGATCATTCGTACCTCTACAACATGCACTTCCCGCCGCCCGCGATGCTCGCGGACCTGCGCGACGACCTCCGCGAGATCATCACCAACTATCCCGTCGGGCAGACGGAACTCGCGCGCCTTGTCGCCGACTGGACCGGGAACTCCGCCGACCATCTGGTCGTCGCCAATGGCGGGGCGGAGTTGATCAAAGTGCTGGGCAACGCCTTCCTCGGCGACCTCGCCATCCCAACACCGTCGTTCAACGAGTACGAAGAGGTCGTGGATTCTCAGCGGCTCCATCGCATGCCGCTGACTCAACCGGACTTCGACTTGGACACTGGCGCATTCGTGGATTTCACCATCGCCTGCGGTGCCAACACTGCCATCATCGTCTCGCCTAACAATCCCACCGCCCGCTCCGTTCCCCGCAACGAGATCCTGGAAGCTGCCCAGCGGTTAGGGGAGCATGGTTGTCGGCTCATCGTCGATGAGTCTTTTATTGAGTTCTCGAGCGACGGGGAGGCCCAGAGCATCGAGTCGATGGTTGAGTCGTATCCGAACCTCGCCGTGCTGAAAAGCATGAGCAAGGTCTTCGGCATTGCCGGCCTACGCATCGGCTATCTGCTCAGCGCCGACCAAGAGTTCGTCGACGCCGTGCGCGCCAGCCTGCCGATCTGGAACATCAACGGACCGGCGGAAGCCTTCCTCCGGGCCATCGGTCGCTATCGGCGCGAATTCGCCGAGAGTTGCAGCCTGACCCGCACGGCCTGCCTCGACCTCTACGAGCGCCTGCGCGCGCTGCCTGGCCTGGAACCGATCGAGCCCGACGCCAATTTCGTGCTCTGCAAACTCGCGGACGCATCAAACGGCGGGCCGTCAATCGGGGCAGTGGAATTGACCCGCCATCTCTACGTCAACCACAACATCCTGATCAAGGACTGCGCGGGAAAGAGCATGCCGCAAGCGGACCGCTATGTGCGCATCGCCTCCCGCACCCCCACCGAGAACAACCATCTCGTGCAGGCGCTCCAGCGGACCCTCCTCAACACGCAGGATCTTGTGCCGGCGGAGCCGGTACAAGAGGAGCGACATCGTGCCCAGCGACGCTGAGAACGCCGCTCTCATGGATCAGTTGGAGCGCTCTATCCCCCCCATGGACGGGGCGGATGCCGCACGCCTCCTCACTGAAGCAAAACACATCTTCGACGCTCAGGGCGTCGTCTTCTTCCTCCGACAGGGGACCTGCCTGGGCGCCTACCGGGACCACGCGCTCATCCCATGGGACGACGACCTGGACCTGGGCTCCATCATCGGCGCGCATGGGTTTAGCGAGGAGATGATCGAACCCACCGCTGCGGCGTTCCGCGCCAACGGCTGCTACGTGGAGGTCCATCACGAAGGCTTGTACACGGCCGTCAAAATCTTCAAATACCGCATTCGTATCGACTGGCAGTGCTACCGGGTGGTCAAAGGCATCATCTCCCACTACCCCGGCGTCCCCTTCCCCGCCCATCTCTTCACCGACCTGGCGGACGTCGACCTCCTTGGCGACACCTATCAGATCCCCAGCCCGCCGGAGGAGTATCTCACCCTCAAATACGGACCCGATTGGGTGACTCCGAAGCAGGCCGGATACGAGAAGGACGTCGTCGACAACATGCCCCAAGGCACGGTGCCGGGTCGCGCCGGCTGGCTCAAACGCTTCCTGATCGTGCACTTCCGCCCCAGTCGGGCCGCTCGTCTACTCGTCCTCGACGGAGAGGGCGATTCCCTCGCCGGCGCGGAGGTGCGAGTCGCCGGTCTCGGACGCTGCCAAACCAACCGCAATGGCATCGCCACGTTCTATCTCCCCTGCCCCGATAACTACGCCATCATCGTCACAGCGAATGGCGTCGAAGAGGTTCTCTACGAGGAGTCCCTGGAGCCCGGCAAGACCTACGTCTACCGGGCTGATCCAGGAGTCATCGCTGGTCGCTACTTCGTGCTGACGGAGGTATAGCGTGAGCTCATCAATTTCTCACGTTGCTAACAGTCGGGCAGCTCGTCCAGATTGTTCCCGGTCGCACTGTCCGGCTCCGTACGGAGATACTTGCCGGTAGCCCCGTTCACCACCCTAATCTCCGCTCGCTTCGTACCCGGCGTCTGCACGAAATACGTGTGGCCACCGGAGTCGATATCGGAAATCGCATCAGCCTTGAAGCGGGGACTCCACGCACTCCCAGGATTGCAGAGGGCCGTGATGTCGCCATCCGCGTCCTTTCGAGTCCGCGTTACTTGTCGATCTGCCATCGCATTCTCCTGATCCATTCGCCAACCCTCGGATGAGTTGTACGGGATCAGAACAGGGATGAATATTGGCAGATCGGCTCAATTTTCGAACCTCGAAGCAGCATGTGGTTTCAGCCAAGCGGGTCGCCCAGGAGAATTTCCAAGACGGCCGTGGAGAGACGGCTTGTTGGGGCATCGGTCTGGTTCGCCAGAATGACGACAGCCACATCTTGATTCTCCAGATAGAACGCGAGCGCCACGTTTCCCGACGCCGCGCTCTGGTAGCCAAGGCCCGGACCGTAGTCGTTCTGGAATGCGTAGATGCCCAGCCCGGATTCGATGTCGCCAGGACCCTTCACGAACGCCCGCGTTGCGGCAAGGGTCTCCGCGCTGAGCAGATCGCCATGTCCCAGTGCCCGCATCCATGGCAGGACGGAAGCCAGTTTCGAGGGCCGTGAATATCTCCTGATCGATCTCATTGGCGCCCAACCGGCTATACGACGCCACGAGTTGCTCCGGGGGAGATTCAGGATCGATCCAACCAGTGGCCGAGAGGTTCAACGGGTCCAACAACCGGCGCTGAACCTGCTCCTCGATTGGAATGCCAGTGGCCTGCTGGACCAAGTCCGCGATCAATAGGTAGTTCGTGCCCGAATGGTCCCAACCTTCGCCCGGCTCATCGACGTTCAGCGGATTGAGAAAGCTCAGAACACCCGCGGGCGCCCAGGTTTGCGTCTGATCGCCGAAGAACGCCGCGGCGAACGGTCGAATCTTGAAGGAGTTGATCCCGGACGTGTGGCTCAAGAGTTGCCGCAACGTCATGCGTTCGGACTTCGGCACGTCAGGGAACGCCTCACCCAAGGACGCATCCAATTCCAGTACGCCTTCCTCGACAAGCTGGGGCGCCACGATCGCCACGAACATCTGTGTGAGTTCGCCGATCCGGAAGACGCTGTCACTATCCATTGGGCGGTCGTCGCCCCGATCGGCCAGACCACTACCACCACTCCACACATCAAGACCCGGCGCGGCGACCGCCAGACTCGTGCCAGTAAGACCGTACCTGCGTCGCTCCGTCTCCAGTGCGGCCCTCAACGCATCGGGTTGTTCCGCGATTGAGGCCGCCTCTTGGCGCTCTGGAGCAGCGATGCCCCAACCCAGACTCTCCTCACCAAGGCGTGCTTCAACCACCACCGCACCGCAATTCGCAGGCAATCCGAACCGGATCCGGGCGGTCAAGAGCGTCCCCGGGGGCAAGGTCTGACCAACCCGATAGCCGCTGGGCGCCCCACCCTCCGCCCCCGTCTGGCAGGTGGCGACGAGCGCTGGAGTGGTAGCGGCACTGCTCGATTCGTTGGTGACCAAGAGCTGTGCGCTCAGCCCGGCGTCCGGCCCCGTGGACACCACAACCAACTGCAACCGGAAGGCAAGCGAACCCAGCCTGCCTTGCTCTCCCGGCTCAAGGAGCCCGGAGAAATCGACCGCCGTCTCCAGAACGCCGTCGCCCTCGGGCTGACTCGGCGCAGATATTTCCCCTCCTTCCTCCGACGTGGCAGGGTCCCTCTCAACTCCGTCGTCGGCGTCGGCGGTCTCTTCGTCGCTGCTTTGCGAGTCAGCCTCCGTTTGCCCCGGTTCGCCGGTTCCTGTTGCGTCGTCCGTGTCCGGCCCCATCTCGAGTTCGGCAGACTCGGACTCGCCTTCGGTCGTTCCCAGATCCCCTGCGTCGAGATCTTGAGAATCGTCGCTGGCGGCGTCTGAGGTTCCAGCGTCCGCCATCTCGTCGTCTACCAACGCGTCGCCCGCCGCCGCGTCCTCCGCGCTGCCGGCGTCCGAGTTCTCACCGTCCCCATCTCTAGCAGCGCCGCCAGCCTCCCCATCGCCTCCTCCCCCGAAAGCAAAGAGATCTGGCCCTTGGATCACCGGCCGGCTCTCGGACGGCAACACCAGAATCGACCGCGCCTCTACCCTGGCGGTACCGACAGGCTCGCCCAGCACCGCTACGACTGCGCCGGGCACCACGTCGGAGCGTGCCCCTCGCCTCAGACGCAGAAGGAAGGTGGAATCGTCGCCGAAGAAGAAGGTGACAGGACCCGTGGCGCTGTCCGCGACGAAAAATCCATCGCCCACCTCCGTCACACGCCCCACTAAGACTTGACGCCCAATCAGTCCCCCAGCGTTTCCAAACGGGCTGAGACCACTGAGCGGCAAGACGAATCGCCCCGAGGTTCCGGTCTCGCCTTCGACCTCTGACGAGACGCGGATGGGGTTCGACGGACCAGCCTTGTCCGCCAGGAATTCAGCGCCAAGGAACCCCCCCCCACACCCAGCGCGGCGACGATCGTCAGATCGAGAAGTAGCATTCGCACTGTTTGAAGCGTCATCGTTCGCTGCGCACTCCGCTCTTCCCCGGATTCCACCGCTCGGCTAAACGGCATCCGGGCGCAAGGGCACTCATGGCCACGCGAGCCGCGAAGGCGCTAGCCGATGTCCTTGTTAGGATTGATCAGGTACTTCTCGCCGGTGGCGCGCTGGTTGTAGACCGCGATGTTCTCCAGGTGCAGCGCCTCGGCGAGCGAGATCACCTTGGCGTAGCTGCTGGCGAATGTCGTCTTGACCTGATCCGCAACCGGCTCCCGCAGGCGCTCAGCGGCCTCCGGTCCCACCCGCTCCAGGAAGGGCGGCAGCAGCCAGCCGCCTATGCCCCAGGCCATGCCGAAGTTGCGGCGCAGCTCCGTCGGCGATGTGTCCAACCCCCCGTAGATGTAGAGCTGCTTGTGGACGTTCGAGCCGTAGCGGTTGAACCCGGGGTTGTTGGCCATCGCCGCCGCCTCCATCGCCCCCAGGATCTGGCTGGCCAGGATCCCGCCGCCGGTCGCATCGAAGGCGAGCGTCGCGCCGGTTTCACGCAGCGCCGCCGTCAGATCGTCCACGAAGGAGGCCTCGCTCATGTCGCAAACATGGCTCGCGCCCATCGACTTCAGCAACGCCACGTGCTCCGGCCTGCGAACAACGTTGACCAGCCCGATGTTCTCGTCGAGGCACACCTTGAGCAACATCTGTCCCAAGTTCGAGGCGGCCGCCGTGTGCACTAGCGCCGTGTGGTTCTCCAGCCGCATCGTCTCGACCATGCCCAGCACGGTCAGCGGATTGACAAAGCACGAGGCGCCTTCCATCGCTGTCGTGCCCTCGTGGAGGAGGAGGGCCTGCGCCACGTTGACGACGCGGAACTGGGCGTACATCGCACCGCCTAGCGTTGCCACCGTCCTGCCGAGCAAGGCCTGCGCGGCATCGCTGTCGCCGGCCTCCACAACGACGCCCGCGCCTTCGTTCCCGACCATCATGGATTGATCAAAGCGGTCGGCCATCGCAGGCAACAGCTCCGGCGGCACCGGCGCCGTCACCACTGGCTGATCGGGCGTGCCCGATGCCTTGGCCTGGGTCATGTCCGCCGGACCCAGCAGTAACCCCAGATCCGACGGATTGATCGGCGCGGCCTCGATCCGCACCACGACCTCATTCGGACCGGGTTTCGGCGTCTCGACTTCCAAAAGCGAGAGCTCAAGCTGGCCGTCGCTCGTGATCAAGGATCGCAGTTGTCGTGGCATGTGGTTCCTCGTCTTTCATGATCGCTCGGGTGGTCGGAAGCTCTGGGTCGCCGGAAGGCCTCAGTTATCTGAAGGCCTCAGTGTCTGAAGGCCTCGGTTGTTTGAGGGCCTTGGTTGTTTGAAGGAAGGCGCTGGGCGACATCGTATCCGACCCACGCTGTCGATAGAGCTATCAGGATCGCGAGGCCATCGCGAAGCCATCGCGCAACGCCGTGGCGCCGATCGATGCTCCGACCAGAACGCTGCAGGCTCTAGGAGTCGGAAACGGTCTCTTTCACCACTTCCACTTCCACATCATCGAGCAACGCTTCCAACGGATCCGCTCCGCCATTCGACTGCGCATCCGCCGGGATGCCGAACGCATCTCCAAATCGACGATAGAGTTCGAATTGGTCGCCGTACTTGATGTGCCCCGCAGTGTTCTGCGCCGATGCGAGTAACAGCGTGTCGCGCAGCGGCGAGCTCGACCGACCGTAGTCCTGCAAGGTGCAGAGGCCGATCTCCTGATTGTGCGGGTCGTTGCCCTGCTTCGCCGCACCCACGGCAAGAGTCTCCACCAGCGGATCGCGACCATAGCCGCCGTCCAGATACGCCTGAGTCCAAGCCACGCTCTCGTCCTGATCCAAGCCCTCCAAGGCCACGTCCAGCCGCTCCAAGATCTGGGAGGCGTTCAACGTCGCCGCCGCCTCCGGCGCCTTGATCGTTCGCGGCCCATTCACCACTTGGTCGTCGGCGAAGAAACTATCGCGGCCGTAAATCCAATGCGCCGCCTGGTTAACGAAGTTCGCCGCCACGAACAGCAGCTTGGTGCGGTGCGGGTGATCGAACTGCTCATAAAACCACGCCACCATGTTCACGTACTCCACTGCGTGCATCGGCATCGAAAACGCGTGCGGAGCGCGGGTCTCGAGCATGACACGCGAAGCGGCGATCTGCACCGCGTCCATGATCGAACGCGGTGACCGATCCGCTCGCAGCAGGGCGAGCAGCTCGCCGATGTAATCCGCGTCCTCTCCGCGCATGATCGCCCGGATCAGTCCCTCGGCTTCCGGCTCCGACACCGGAGTGGTGTTGGCGAAGAGCCGCCGATCGGTCTCGGTTTCCTCCGTCGTGGCGAGGGACGACTGCGGCCGATCGTCCTCCAACTCGTAGAGCATGATCTGACAGGCGGACTCGAAACTGGAATACCAGCGAGGCCCCACCGCCAGATCCGGCAGGGCCGCATAGATGACGTGATGCGCGTTCTCCCAGCCAACGGCGCGCCCCAGTTCAATCATGGATCGCTGACGGTAGGCCTTGTGCCCCGTCGTGTAGGAGCGATTCCAGAGCATCCGATCCTGGACATCCATCAGACCGACGAACATCGTGTGCGCCAAGAGTTCTTCTCGACGCTCGGGGAACTCCCAGAGCCCAAGCCAAAGACGGTAAGAGTCGTCCACCTGCCCGCGTTCCACGAGCTGCTGCCAGCGCTCCAGCTCTTCCTCGAACGAGCCCTCGAGCGCCGCCGGCTCCTGATCTTCCCAGTGCCTGACAGGCATCTCGGGACCGTCCGGATGCTTCGATTCGTCATAGTTGCGCCGGTTGTAGTGACCGGGCATGTCGCCCATGAGTTGATTCCAGATGTCGAGCGACGACGGCACGTACCAAGCCGTCTGCGCCAGCGGCAAGTGTCGAAGCTGCTCGGGCATCATGTTCTGCAGCGAGAGCGTGGCGCGGGCGCTAAGCAAACTGTGGTCGTTATTGACGAAGCGGACGAAGCCGTTGTCGGTGCGCTGGTGGTACGGCACGTTCGTGTAGGGCGCGTGAACGCGCACCGTTTCACTCAGGATCTCCGTCGACGATCGGCCTGCCTTGAGCAGATCGTACGTCGTCTCGCTCGCGCCTACTTGATCGCGGCCAAGGATCTGGTCGCGGAGCTGCGCATACGTCGCCTCCGTCTCGCGGTCGGTGATTGAGGGGGAGAGTGCCATGACGAATTCCACCAGTCGTTTCAAGCGGCCGCATGCGCCGCGCGCTGCAGGGTTCTCACTAAGATAGCGCCTCGAAGCAAGGCCATAACCCGTGACCTTGCACGATCCCGGCCTAAGACGCTAGATAGTCGGAAGCTAAGGAGTTCCCCATGAGACATCTTTTTCGTCCTCGCACCTCATCTCCTCTGGATTCTGGGGATCTCTCTAGTCGGAGTCGCGTTGCTGCTCCCTGATGATGGGCCGATCTCGCCGCTCAGATCCCAGATCGATCCGTCACCCTCGCCGAAGGATTCCAGAGCCTGACGCATAGTGGGACGGACACCTCTGTCGACGGGTTTCTCGATCTATTCGCGGAACCCAGCGCCGTCGATGCGATCTTCCGGTGGAGTACCACGGGACAGCAGTGGGACTCCTGGACACACGGCTTGCCGCCCGCCCTGCAGTCCGTCCAACAGCTGAGCCAAAACGCGCCGCTGCTTCTGCTGCTCAACCGCGCCACGACATACACGGTCCCGCAACAAAGTTACGTGGCCGGAAGCTGGGACGTGGATCCGTCTTTCTCGGCTCTGACCTTCCTCGATACCGGCCCCGTCGCCGTGACAACGGCCGTCGCCGCGTTGCCCACGCCGGGCGTCATCGGCAGTATTTTCCGGTTCAACAATCAGACGAAGGGGTGGGACACATTCAACCCGCTCCTCCCGCCTTCGCTCAATGGCTTGCAAATGCTGAACCAATTCGATGCCTTGCTCGTCCGGGTAACCGGACCCCTGAACTGGTTGTACGGACCATCCACCGTGAACGGCTCAGCGGAAGCAACGGCCCAGCTGCAGGTGGCACTCCTCACGGAGCTTGTTGGACCACTGAGCGCAGTCGGCGCGGATATGCAACGTGGAGCGGAGTTGGCGCGGGACCACGTCAACGCCGCGGGAGGCGTCAACGGAATGGATCTCGTCCTCATCCCGGTCGACCTCGGCGCGGGGGACGCCCACGGCGCCACACGGGCGGTCTTGGATGCCAACCCCGTCAGCGCAATGATCGGCCCACTGCGCTCCTCAGATGTCCGCTTGGTCTTCGCCGAGATCGCGGCACCCGAGGGGATCGTTCTCATCTCTCCATCCGCAACCGGCCGCGATCTGGTGGATCTTGATCAGTCCGATCTCTTGTTCCGGACAGTCCTTCCCGACGGCGCGGAGGGAGAAGGACTCGCTGCCTTGTTGAACGCGGCGGGCGTGGAACAAGTCACCATCCTGCATGAGGACAGTGAACCGAACGCTGCCATTGCCGACGTCTTGCTCGAGAGCTTCACCGGTGAAAGCACCCGAGTCGGGTACACCCCAGGCCTCCAAAGCTACGCGGCGGAGGTGACTGAAGTGGCGGCCGAGGGGGCGAGGGCGCTCGTTGCAATCGGGACGGCGGACGACGCTCGCGTCTTCCTGCCCGAGCTGCTGGCGCTCGGCCAGTTCACCCGCTTCTTCTTTGTGGGCTCCCTGCGCGACGACACGCTGTTCGCCGATCTGGCCGACCCCGCCTTCGACGGCTCGCGCGGCGTCTCGCTACCCAGCGGCGCCGGCACCCTCTCCCAGACAGCGTTCGACATGGCCTATCAAGATGCCTTCGGGGAGGAACCGGGACCGTTCGCCCGCGAAGCCTACGACGCCGTGATCACCCTCGCCTTCGCCGCGGAGCGCGCGAATTCGGTGGACGCCACCGCCATCCGTGATCAACTCCGCGAGGTAGCGAACCCGCTCGGCAGCATCACCACCGCTGGCGCAGCGGGCATCGCGGACGGGCTCGCCCGGATTCGATCCGGGGAAGCGGTCAACTACGAAGGGGCTGCCAGGCGCCGTGGATTGGAACGACGACGGCAACATCATCATGGTGCTCGATGCCTGGCAGGTGCAGGACGGGGCCATCGTCGAAGCTGGCCCCGTCGCCGCGCCCAGGTCAGCAGTTCGAAGATAGCCTCCCGGACCGGTCGTGGAGGCCACCTGCTTCACGCTACTCTCGACGCTCAGCGCTAAGAGCATCTCAGAGAGGTGGCCTGGATGATGGACGATCCACGGACGATCCACACCATCGCAGGGACCGGTGTGTCGGGTTTCTCTGGAGACGGCGGCCCGGGCGAAAACGGTCAGATCGCGAATCCGTTCGGTCTCGCCATCGGCCCCGATCAGGCGCTGTATTTCTGCGAAGTCGACAACCACCGCGTGCGACGCCTGGACGCCCGGGCACACACGTTGTCCACCGTGGCGGGGACGGGGCGCCAGGGGTATTCCGGAGATGGCGGTCCAGCGGCCGCCGCCGATCTCAACGAGCCCTACGAGATTCGCTTCGACACGGGCGGGAATCTCTACATCGTGGAGATGCAGAACCACGTCGTCCGCCGCGTGGATAGCCGATCCGGGATCATCTCCACCGTCGCGGGAACCGGAGAGCCTGGCTTCTCGGGCGACGGCGGCCCCGCCACTGCGGCGCAGCTCCATCAGCCGCACAGTATCGAACTCGACGGGCAAGGCGCTCTCTACATCGCGGACATCGCCAACCACCGCCTCCGCCGCGTCGATCTCGACCGCGGGACGATCGACACGGTCGCCGGGAACGGGACACAAGAGCCAACCGTCGACGGTGCAAGCCTGGCGGGCGTCTCCCTCAACGGGCCACGGACGCTCGCTTTCCGTCCTCCAGGAAATCTCTATCTCGCGCTGCGCGAGGGGAACGCGGTCTATCGCATCGACCTCTCGCAACAGACGATTCATCACGTCGCTGGGACTGGCGCCTTTGGCTACACCGGCGACGGCGGTCCGGCCCTAACGGCAGAGTTGTCCGGGCCGAAGGGCATCGCCTTCAGCCCCACAGGCGAACTCTATCTGGCCGACACGGAGAGCCACACCATTCGCCGCGTTGACCCGGATGGAACGATCACGACGGTCGTCGGAGATGGCGCTCAGCATGACGGACCTGATGGAGACCCACTCAGCTGTGGCCTCGCCCGGCCCCACGGTGTCCTCGTGGATGATGACGGAGTGGTCTACGTCGGCGACAGCGAGAACCACCGTGTCCGGCGACTTGACCCGACGGCAAGCGAATAGCTGAATCGCGCGCGAGGGAGACAGACATGGCATTGGTACACGTTGGCGTCACGGAGATGGCGGCGGAGCTCCAGCCGGGGACCGATGACTGGGCGGAACTACGTAGCGAGATTGAGCGCTTGCGGCCAGAGCTCCTCGTGCTCAATGAGCTACCGTTCGGCCCCTGGCTCGCAGCGCGACAGCAGTTTGACGGCGCGGCCTGGGAGGACTCCATCGCGGCACATGCGGCCGGGCTTGAAGCGCTTCCCAAGCTGGGCGTCCCGATCGTCGTGAGCACGAGACCAGCGGACCTGGACGGACGTCGATGCAATCAAGCCTTCGTCTGGTCGCACGACGCCGGCCTCGTCTTCCCGCATACCAAGCAGCACATCCCCGACTCGCCCGGCTATCGCGAGACGACATGGACCGTACCCGGGGAAACGTGCTTCGAAGTAGTGGAGGCGCTCGGCCTGCGGATCGGCTTCCTGATCTGCACCGACCTCATGTTCACACAACATGCACGGGAGTATGGCCGCGAAGGCGTCGACTTGATCGTCGTCCCCAGGGCGATGCCGCCCGGCGCGGCACACACCTTCGACATCGCCCTGCAAATGACGGCGATCGTCTCGGGTTGCAGCGTCGCCTCATCGAATCGACGCGGGCGCGACTCGGTCGGTGAGCAGTTCGAGGGGCGTGGTTGCATCATCGATCCACTCGGCAACACGGTGGCGCAGACGTCGTCCCACCAACGGCTCGTCGTGCATGAAATCTCCACGGACTTCTCCGATTGGAAGCAGACCGTCTACCCCTGCAACGTCTCCTAGCGCCCCCTCCCAGCGTGAGAAGCAGCGCGAGCAGGCGACGAATGGTTGCGGGCCCGCGCAGCCCCTAGGCTGGGGGCCGCGCTCCACGATCGGGGCGTCCGCCAACCCTGGGAGATGCCCGTGGCTGTGATCGAGAACTCCTTTCGTCAGAAGCTGGACGCTGGCGCTCCCACAATCGGCACGCACTTCATGCTGGCTGATCCGGACGTGCCGGAGCTCATCGGCGACAGCGGCGCCTTCGACTACGCGGAGTTCGTCGCCGAGTACTCCAGTTTCGACATGACCTTGCTCTCCCATCTCGCTCGCTCGGCGCAATGCGGCAACCTGCCGCTGATGATCAAACTGGATCAGGCGGGCCAAGCCTTCTGGGCGCAGGCCGCGCTGGGCGCCGGATTCAAGTCCGTCCTTTTCACCGATATCCGCACCCCGGACGATGTCGTCCGCGCCCATCAGTCGGTGCGTGCGGATGCGCCCGGCGTCGACGGCCACATGGGCGTCAAGCTGCGACGGCCGGCCCTCGCCGGCTACAACCCCTCCCGCTACGGCACGGATCTGGACTCGATCGTCACGCTGATCATGATCGAAAAAGACGTCGCCTTCCAAGACCTCGACGCCATCCTCACGGTGGCCCGCGACCTCAAGATCGATATGACCCAGTGGGGCCCCGCCGACTTCAGCTTTTCGCGCGGCCAACCCGAGTTGATGGGCACGGACGAGATCCGCGAGATCGAAGAGACCGTGATTCGCAAGTCGATCGAGTACGGCGTTGCTCCCCGCATCGAAATCGGCGCTGTGGAACAGGCGCCGCGCTATCTGGACCTTGGCGTGCGCCACTTCTGCATCGGCTGGGACCGCTTCGTCGTGCAGTCTGGGCTGGCGGCGCTCGGCAAGGGCCTCCGCACCCTCATCGACGAGGCTTAGCACTCACCACAGCACTGCTCACCCCGAAGCGCCTTGAGATCAGCGTCAGTGCGTTCCTTGGGCCGCCATCACCGTTGGCATGCCTTGCATGCCACGCAACGAATTGATCTCGCCACGGTGTCCGTTGAAGTGGCCCAGCATGTGGAGCGAAATCGCCTGCCCGACCGATTCCGTTCCCTGGCGGGCGGGCACCTCCCGCTCAAGGTCATCGTCACTGGCCGAGTTGAGGTAAACCTCCGTCGCTGCGAACACGGCTTCCTGGTACTCCGCGAACGCCTCCATGGAGGTCAGGCACAGCTGCTGCGCTTCCGCCTCCTCTTGCCCCGCGCCGAAGCCCTCGGCTGGCAACCCCGTCTGCGCCGCCCAATCGTCGTTCCAAATCGCCGACTCACCACTGATGGTCTTCGATTCGTGCCGTGTGCCAGAGGCACCAGGCAATCGAGTGGCTCCCCTCCTCCGGTACGAAGTGCAGTTGCTCGTCGGTCCCGTTGCGTGCATCCGCCAGCGCACGGTGCACGAAGTCCAAGGTGTTCTTGATGTAATCAACGGTGCTCATCGCTTCTCCTTCTCATCCGCTCCCCTGGAGCGCTGTCTTCCCACGCCCCTGGGAACAATCCGTTCCTTCGCCAACGCCGGCCCCAGTGTGGTCGGAGACGGGCGAATCGTCCAGACCGGCCTCAAAGAGATTCATACACGAGGTCAATCAGGTTCCGCACGTGGCGATGTTGCCAGCCCGCCCGCCCTTGGTTCATCGCGTACCCCAACCCAATTCCGGCTTCCGGATCCGCAAAGCCCAGCGATCCACCTGCCCCAAAGTGACCGAAGGCGCCGGGATTGGGTCCCAGCGGGCGCTCCGTCATGGCCAGCTGGAAGCCGAGACCGAAACGCGTGACACGCCCGAGCATCTGGTCCTTGCCGTAGACCTGTTCTGCCGTGGCCATCGCGATGGTTTCGGGAGCAAGAAGGTGCACGCCGTCGATCGAGCCAGTTCCCGCCAGCGCTCCATAGAGCCGCGCCAAGGCTCTGGCGTTGCCATGCCCATTGGTCGCAGGGACCTCGGCGGCACGCCATGACCGCGAATTCACGATCCCTTGCCCGGAGAGTTCGGGCGGATTGGCGCCGCCCTTCCGCTGCATTTCGGGAGGAGGCGGTGCGTCGGTTGGACGATTCGTCGAGGGCAACATCTCCGCGACGCGATCGTCGTGTTCCGGACCAAAGCCAAACATGAAGTCGATCCCGCCAGGTTCCGCGATCTGACGACGGAAGTACTGACCCACGCTCAAGCCCGTCACCCTGCGCAGCACCTCGCCAACGAGGAAGCCATAGGTATTCGTGTGATAGCCATGCGCCGTGCCCGGAACCCACCACGGCGGTTGCTCGGCAAGCGCGGCGCACATCGCGTCCCAATCCAGCGCCGTCCCCGGCGGAAGCTCCTTGGCGACGGCGGGCAGGCCCGCCTCGTGCGTCAACAGGAACCGGACTGGAAGATCCGCCTTCCCGCCGACCGCAAACTCCGGCCAGTACCGCGCCACAGGGGCTTCCAGGTCCACCTCGCCCGCCTCGACCTGCTGCAAGAGACAGATCGCGGTCAGCGCCTTGCCCACCGAATAGAGGTTCACGATCGTGTCCCGCTGCCAAAGACGACGGCGATCCGCATCCATATGGCCCGCCCAAAGATCGATCACCAGCTCCCCATCGATCGTCACCGCGAAGGCCGCGCCCACCTCCTTGTCATCGACAACGGCGGCACGGAGCGCGGCACGCACATCCTGGAAGCGCGAGGGACAATCACCAGAGACATCGGTCGCTGCATGGGCCATGGCAGGCATGATACGCGGTGAGCAGGATGGAGCAGGCACGCCGCTCGCGTGCCGTGGCATCTCTGACCAGAAGCAATCCCTCCCCTATCCTCCGGCGACCGGCAACAACGTCGCGGGCCGACCCATCGCAATTCCGGAACCTCTGCGCAGCTCGTCAGCTGACGGGTACCGGACGCAAGAACAGTGCTGTAGGCAAACATGACCGAGAGTCTCGATGGCAAGATTGCGCTGGTGACCGGGGGCGGAACCGGCATTGGTCGGGCCACTGCTGAAGCCCTTGCGGCACAGGGCGCGACCACGGTCGTCGTCGGACGCCGCCAGACGCCCCTCGACGAGACGGTTGCGGCGATCAGCGCCGCCGGGAATGCCACAGCATCCACCGTCGTCGCCGACCTCGCCGACCCGAACGAAGCGGAGCGCCTTGCCGCCGCAGTGCTGGCAAGCCACGGGCGGGTCGACATCCTCATCAACAACGCCGGCTTCTCCTCCAAGGTCCGCAGCCCCCGTTACTCCCGGGCCGACGAGTGGCGCGCCGTGATGGACGTCAACACACTGGGCCCCATGATTCTGACCCGCGACCTCTTGCCAGCGATGACCGCCCAAGGCGGTGGCGATATCGTCCTGGTCTCCTCCATCGCGGCCCTTCGTCCCAACGTCATGGCGGGTACCGCCTATAGTGCTGCGAAGGCGGCGGCACGCGCCTACATGCAGGTGCTTGCGGAAGAGGTCCGCGCCGAAGACATCCGCTGCACGACGGTCTTTCCGGGAGAGGTCGACACGCCCATCCTGGACAACCGCCCCCTCCCGCCCGACGTCGACGCCCGCGCCACCATGATGATGCCAGAGGACATCGCCGATGCCATCGTGCTCGCCGTCTCCTTACCTCGCCGCACCACGATGCTGGAGGTCACGCTCTCGGCGACGAGCCCCCGCGATATGCGCGAAGACGTCCGCATGGCGCGTGAGAAGCGCACTCCCTAGTCCTATGAGACGCACCCCCGAGACCGCCCATCAGAAAATGAAAGCAGGAGTTGATCATGGCTGATGTTCCCAGTTCCGATGAAGTCGCGGCAATCTCGCAACAGGTCTCCAACTGGGGACGCTGGGGCGATGACGATGAACGCGGCGCACTCAATTTGATCACGGACGCCAAGCGTGCCGCGGCGGCGGCGCTCGTCCAGGACGGCGTCACCGTGAGCTGCGCGCTGGTGCTTCCGGTGCGCCCCGCCGCCGACAACCCCACACCGGTCGCACACCACATGACGATTGCCGGAGATGCCATCGACAATCTTGGCATCCCGGTGCAATCCACCGGCGACTATTTCGCGATCGCGCCGCACGGCATGGCCACCACGCACCTCGACGCGCTCTGTCACGTCTTGCGCGAGGGCAAGATGTACAACGGCTACCCGGCCTCGGTCGTCAAAAGTAGTGGCGCCGAGAAAAACGCCATCACGGTCGCCGAGGAAGGCATCGTCAGCCGCGGGGTCTTGCTCGACATCCCCGCGCTGCGCGGCGTCGACTATCTCGAACCCGGCGAGCGGATCAGCGCCGCCGATCTCTCAGCCGCCGAAGAGCGACAGGGCCTGGCCGTGGAGGCGGGCGACATCCTCTTCGTCCGCACTGGCCGCGACACCAGGCGCGACGAACTAGGTGCCTGGCCACCGTTCGACGGCATGGCCGGGCTGGCCGTGGACTGCCTGCCGTGGCTCCGCGAGCGCGATGTCGCGGTCCTCGGCTCGGACGGCATCTCCGACGCCCTCCCTTCCGAAATCGAGGGCTGGCTGCTGCCAATCCACGAAGTGATCCTGCCGTCGATGGGCGTCCATCTGATCGACAACGCGCGGCTGGGGCCGCTGGCCGCTGCCTGCGCGGAACGCGGTCGCTACGCCTTCCAGCTCACGATCGCGCCTCTGCGCCTGGTCGGCGGCACCGCGTCACCAATCAACCCCATCGCGCTCTTCTAGAGCAACCGTCGAGACACACTGACCGCCGGCGACGTCCGAGTCCCCCTAGTCCTTGTGATAGAACGCGTCCCGCTCGCGTGACGCGGGCACGACGGGGATCTCGTCGTCGCTGAGTTCGCGCATCCAGTTCTTCCGTGCCAGTGCTGCCTCAATGTAGGGAGCCAGCTCGTCGGCCTTGCGGGCCTCCCGCTCGTCGCGTTCGGCGGCGAACTCCGGATACACCTCTTTGCCAAACAGCTCCAGGCTTTCGCAGATGTGCTCGTGCTTGTTCTTGCCGCCCTGCTGCAAAAAGATCATCTGGTCCACGCCGCTGTCTTGGAACTCCAAAGCCAGCTTGCGGTAGTCCGCGGGCGTGCCGATCCCCGGCGACGGAATCGTCGGCAAGTCGCGATCCCTGATCTCCTGATACTCGTCCCACAAGCTGCTGCGCCCCGGCTTCGTGTCGTTGGCGACCAGCGCGTTGATGGCGTAGCGGAAGAAGGCAAATCCATCGTTGCCTCGACGTCGGGCTTCCGCCGCATCGTCGTGCAGTGAGAAACCCGCGACCATCGCCATGTTCGCGTTCACCATGTGCCCAAGCGGCACGCATTCCTCTGACTTGATGATCGAGTAGTAGGTGTCGGCCCAGGTCCGCGCCTCTTCCGGATCAACGAACGTGAAGGCCAACGCACCAAGTCCATTCCGCGCCGCGATCTCGATCGTCTTCTGATTCGTGCAAGCCAGCCACATCGGCGGATGAGGCTTCTGGCGGGGCTTGGGAAGCACATTGCGGGCCGGCATCGAAAAGCTCTCACCCTCGAAACCGGGATAGGGATCCATCGCCATCATGTTGGCGATCTGCTCAGCCGCCTCCAAGGACAGCGCCTTCTTCGTCTTCGCCGGAATCCCGAATCCGTGCAGCTCGAGGCGGGTCGCACCCTCGCCGATCCCGAAGTCGACGCGGCCGTTCGAGATCAGATCCATCATCGCCACCGCTTCGGCGGTACGCGCCGGGTGGTTGTAGTGCGGAATCACCTGGCGGATGCCGAAGCCCAGGCGGATCCGCTCGGTCTTCGCCGCCAGGGCCGCGAGAAAGACATCCGAAGCGGAGCAGTGAGAATACTCATCCAGAAAATGGTGCTCCACAGCCCAGGCGTGCTCAATCCCGATCCGGTCCGCGAGTTGGACCTGCTCGATCGCTTCCTGAATCAGTTGGTACTCGGAATCTTCATCCCAGGGCTTGGGCAGTTGCAGCTCGTAGAACACACCAAATCGCATGACATTTCCTTTGCTTTCGAGGCGGAAGACTATCACAGCAGCGACGCACGATCGTCAGGTCCGGGGGGGAGCGATCGACTCAGCGATCGGGATCTCCAATCGCAGCGTCGCCTGCTCGCTGCGCCGGATCGACCCTGTTCAGTCGGGTCGACCTTAGTCAGTCGAGTCGACCCCAGGGCTGGTAGTGTGCATCGCATCCACCACAAGCGCGACAACCGTCGGCGGGAGGACACGCAATGAAGTTCCACTGGTTCAATCTGATCACCTGGCCCGATCTGCCGGACGACTTCGTGGAAAACAACCGCAGTGTCTGGGTCGACGTCGACTCTGAGCTCTACGACCCCGAACGCGGCCACCAGGTCTACCACGACGCCCTCGACCTCCTGGAATTCGCCGCCGAAGCGGGCTTCGACGGCATCGGCGTCAACGAGCATCACTCCAACGCCTATGGCCTCATGCCTTCCCCGCAACTCATGGCGGCGACCTTAGCGCGCCGCACCAAGGACATCTCGATCCTCCTCTTAGGACAGTCGATCGCTCTCTACGACCCTCCCACGCGCGTGGCGGAAGAGATGGCGATGTTGGATGTGATGAGCGGTGGCCGTTTGATCTCCGGGTTCCCGGTCGGCACTTCAATGGACACGAACTACGCGATGGGCGTGAATCCCGCCACGCTGCGGCGTCGTTATCAGGAAGCTCACGACCTGATCATCAAGGCCTGGGAGGAGCCCAAGACCTTCGCCTGGAACGGCGAACATTTCAAGCAGCGCTACGTGAACGTCTGGCCGCGGCCCATCCAGAAACCGCACCCACCGATCTGGATCCCGGGTGGCGGCTCCATCGAAACCTGGGACTTCTGCATCCAGAACGGGTACAACTACAGCTATCTCAGCTTCAGCGGGTACCTGCGTGCCGCCCAGCTCATGGAAGGCTTCTGGAAGCGTGCGGAGGAGCTGGGCGCCGAGTTCAACCCCTACCAAGCGACCTTCGCCCAGCAGATCGCCATCGGCGAGACCGACGCCGAAGCGCGGCGTATCTATGAGCCTCACGTCCGCTACTTCTTCGACCGCTGTCTGCACGTCTACCCCGGCTTCGCCGACGCTCCCGGCTACCGGACCGAAGCCACGATCCGGGCGGGGCTGCGCTCCCAAGTCGGTGGGGCGGGTGCGCCCGCGCAGCTCGCCTCCGAGCTTTCCTGGGACGAACTGATCGAGCAGGGCTTCCTCGTCGCCGGGAGCCCAGACAGCGTCGCCGAGCAACTAGACCGCGTGATCACGACGCTCAACGTGGGCCACATGATCTGCGGCATGCACATCGGCAACCTCCCCAAGGATGAGTCGATGGCGGCGATGACGCTCTTTGGCGACAAGGTGATCCCACAGCTCCGGCATCACTGGGGCGAATACGAAGACCACTGGTCGCCGAAGCCGATGGCGGCCGACCGGCACGCGACGCCGCGCCCGATTCGCGAGGCCGTTCCCGTGAGCGGGGACTAAACCACGCGATGAAGCACGACTCCTACGACGACGCCTGCGGCATCTGCAAGATGGTCGAAACCGGGACTCCGCTCTACGCCAATGATCTCTGGGCGGTCTATCGCATGCCCGACGGCATCGGCGTGCCCGGCTGGATGATGCTGCTCAGCCAGCGCCACGTGGGGGGACCCGCTCACTTCAACGACGCCGAAGCCGCCAACTTCGGACCCGCCTTGCGGCACTTCGAGAGCGTCTTGGAGGATGTCAGCGAAGCGCTGCGCATCTACACGGCAGCGCTCGGGGAGAGCTTCCCGCACTTTCACGCGCACATGGTTCCGCGCGTCGAGACCATGCCACTCGACGCCAGCGCCTTCGCCGTCTTCGACCTGTATCGAGCCACCCAAGCGGGCGAAGTCCAGATCGACACTGCGGAAGCGACACGGATCGCGGAGGCCTACCGGGAGGCGCTCGCCGCCAACCCGCCTCCGCTCACCTGAGCCCTGCGCTGGAGGACCGGTCTAGGCGGTCGTCAGTTCCGGCTCGATACCGAGCTGGGCAAGCGTCGCCGCGGTTGGCACGCCGGTCTCTTCGTCCCAGCCCTGCTCCTGGTAGTAAGACGTAACCACCTCGTCGATCTGCTCCTGCGTCACACCTGGCAGAGCTGGGCTCTTGCTGCCTTCCGGCGGCGTCACCGCCTCGCGGAAGCGCCGGGGCAAAGTGTCATCCGCTCGGGTGAAGCCAGATCGCAGATTGAAGAGCCGCGCCAGCGTCAGGCCGCGGTGCGCGATCTCTACCAGCTCCTCGGCGGTGAGATCCCAGCCCGTCACCGCACGGAGCAATTCCAGCGACTGGTCGTCGTCGTAGCCCAGGAAGTGGCAGAGGCCCACCTGATTGCGGAGGCCATTCTTGTTCCCCGTCTGCGACATATGGTCGCCGCCGGTGGGAGCCAGCAAGTACGAGACGCGCATCCGCTCCAGATGACGCGGGTCGTGCATCGCCAGCTCCATCCCCTTGACCGTCGTCAAGAACTCGTGGCCGCCGCCGAGCTTGTCCGCAGCGCGGACCGACCCCTCTGCCAACAGATCGCCAATGCCCTCGCGGGTGGCGATCATTTCTATCAACCGCACGACTGTCTCTCCGTCGCCGAAGTGCATCTCCACGCCGCCCGCATCGGACCCACCCAGCACACCTTTGCCAAAGGCCTCCATCGCCCAGGCGATCGTCGCGCCCAGGGAGATCGTGTCCATCAGATACGCGTTCGCCAGCTCGTTGCTCTTCAGCACCGCGATCAGGTCATCCACGCCCACGGACGGCCCAAGCGAGGCCAGCGATTCGTACTCCGGGCCGCCGTAGCGGGGGTTCACGCTCCAGCGTTCCAAGGGATCGTGAGCGATCTGCTTCCCTTGGCGCGTCACACCGGCGTCGGCCTCGAACTGCTCGACTTGCACCACTTTCTTGCAGCGCACCGAGCAGGAGAAGCAGGACTCCATCGCGATCCGGACTTGGTCACGGACAGCGACGGCGTCCACTTGATTCACCGTGTCCATCGCACCCAGCGCATAGTTGTTGGTGGGCAGCCCGCCTTCGAGGCTCTTCGCTTGCATCGCGGCGCCGGTCCCGAACTCATGAAACGCGCGGTGGTTCTCGTCAAGTGTGCTGCTCACCCACTTCGCGATCTCTTTGAGCGGCTGCGGATCCGCAAGCGGGACGGGCGTCGAACCGCGCACCGCGATGGCTTTGAGCCTCTTCGAACCCATCACCGCACCCATGCCGGTGCGACCCGCGATCTCGTTGAGGTCGTTGCCGATGCTAGCGAAGCGGACGAGGTTCTCTCCGGCGACCACACTGCGTCACGCGGATCCGCTTGTCGTCCAACTCCTCACGGATACCGTCTTCGACCTCCAGCGCGAGCTTGCCCCAGTAGGGCGTCGCGTCGCGGATTTCTACTTCGCCGTCGTTGAGCCACAAGTACACGGGCGTCTCCGACGCACCGTGCACGACGATGCCATCCCAGCCCGCTCGCTTCAACTCCGCGCCCCAGAAGCCGCCGGCTTCGCTCTCGCCAAAGCCCCCAGTCAGTGGCGATTTCGCGCCCACGCTGTGGCGGCCCGCGCCGGGAACCGGGGTGCCCGTCGCCACGCCGGGCGCGAAGATGAGCACGTTCTCAGGGCTGAGTGGATCAGCATCGGCGGGGACGTACTTCAAGAGGTTGTAGCCGATCAGTCCCCGCCCGCCACCATACTTCCGGAACCACTCCTCGCCGGGCTCCTCGATGCGCCAGGAACGATCATGTAGATCAACATGTAGAACCTTGTCGTGGAAGCCGTTGGGCATGGTCGTATTCCTTCGCTGCTGTTCCATGTACGTGCGGGTGAGCGGTCTAGCCGCCCGCCATGGGGCTGAACAAGAGAATGTCGTCTGCGTCGTTCAGCACGGAGTCTCGCCATCCCAGATCACCGTTGAGACCAACGGTGATCTCGCCCCGAATTTCCTCGTCGGTGGGAACCCCGATGGCGGTGAGCATCTCCTCGATCGATGCGCCGACATCGAGTGTCACGTGGAGCGGCCCTTCAGCCCGATCGCGACAGGCGAACTCGAACTCGAACTCGGTCTTGGCGAGAAGCACCGCCCCAAAGGTCCCCAGTGGCCCTACCCCCGAACCTCGTCAATGGTCTCCCGCACTCGCTGCTCGAAGGGCGCGTACTCGATCTCGAACTCTTCCACCAGGCGCGAGTTGTCCATGAGGAAGAGCCCCGACGATTCGCGCCCGCCCTCGTCCGCGTCGAACTTGATCTCTGCCTCGGGCAGGACCCCGCGCACCATCTCCGCGAGTTGGCCCAAACTGAGGGACTCGCCGCCCGAGTTGTAGATCGAGTGGCGCGTCTTCTCCGCCAGCGTCACGCGCACAAACACCTCGGCGATATCCTCCACATGGAGTGGCAGCGTCATCCGGTCGCGGTAGGGGAAGTGTGCCGTCTCGCCGCGGGCGGGAAGCACCTGACACTGGACGTGATCCATCGAGCCTCGCACTTTGTCGGGGCCGGTGATGTTCGCGGGGCGCACGCCGGTGATTGCCATGTCGAAGGCGCGGTTGTACCAGTCGGCTTGGTGCTCGTTGAAAATCTTGGAGGCCGCGTACAGGCTCGTGCCCAGGCGTGCGTCGTCCTCCACGACGACACGGTCCCCGTGCAGATGCTGCGGTCCATAGACGGCGAGCGAACTCGCATAGATCACGCGCCGGATGCCGAGAATGCGCGCCGCCTCGAAGCAGTTGTCCATGCCCAAGATGTTGAGGCGGATCTGGGGGTGCGGATCCGCCTCGCCAGCCCCCAAGGCATAGGCCAAGTTGAGAACACGGTCCGGCTTGCTCTGCGCCATCGCCTCCATCACGTCGTCCATCAGCGTGATGTCGCCACGGGCAATTCCGATCCGGTCGCGCAAACTCGCAAGGGGCGGAGAGTCGGGCGCGATGTCCATGCATTGAACCTCGTGCCCGCGCTCGACTAAGCGTCGCATCACACGCGGCCCAATAAATCCACTGCCACCAAGCACGAGTACACGCATCTCTTATCCCTCCCGATCCGGCCACGTTCTACTTCAGGTTGAAGCGTGTCCCACAGAGCGTCACCTGGTCCGTTCCCGTGACCGCACCGCAGGCCTCGGCCGCCGCGAGAATCGCGGCTCGATCCGTGCAGGACACATCGATGCCGCCAAGTCCCTCAGGGCGGCCGTCCGTGCAGGGCACGAACCGCACGCTGGCGTTCTGCAAGGGAAGGGTGGGATGCCCATCCTCAACACGGAGCACGATCTCCGCGATCTCCGACCAGCGGGCTGCCACTTGCTGCGGATCGTCGCATTGCATCTCCGCGGCAACGATGCCGCGAACCCGTTCCAGCCGCCGAGCCTGCTGCCAGTCTTTGCCCGCGGGCTCCCAGGGTCCGTCGGCCTCGTCCGTACCTGGCCCGACCATCTGATCGATTTCGAAGAACGAACCGCCCGTGTCCTTCGGATGCAACTGCATGTTGCGGAATTCGCCTGAGTCGGATTGATTGACGATGCGGACGCCAAGGCCCTCCAGCCGCGCCCGACGCGGTACCTGGTCGTCGCACTGGGTAATGACCATATAGCCGCCGTCGCCACCCCGACGCTCGAGATAGCGTCCACCCGCGGTGTTCTCTTGGGTCGGCGCGACCACCTCAAGCAGCTGGTTCCCAATCGGGAACAGTGCGTTCTCCAGCCCGAACGTGCCCACGCCCGGGTCCCGGTAGCACACTTCGATGCCCAAGACGTCGATCAATGATTGCTCGACGGGCGCAAGCTTCTCCGCCACCAGCGCGATCTGGCGCAGCCGCAACCAAGGCGTTTCGTTCGGTGCAGTCATCTTCGTCGCCCCCGATTCTTCGGATTGCCGCTCCACGTCGTCCAGTGGGGATCACATGCTCCAGGCGGCTGCCAAACTCCTCACGGCCAAGCCCTGCCAGATCTACCAGATTCGCGCCTCCTTCGCCTGAGCTGCCGGCTTCGCCGCTCGCCACTGCGCCCCATCGGACGACCGGCGGCCTGGCGTCGTAGCCAGGACTGCTCTATCTCATACCTATGAGCCCGCCGCTCAACCAACCCCGTCGCCGCGACGCGCTGGAGTCGCGGATCTTCTACGGCTACGTCATCGTGGCCGCTGCCTTCGCGGCTCAGTTCATCGCCGTGGGGGCACAGACAGGCGTGATCGGCGCGTTCGCCAAGCCGATGACCGAGGCGCTGGGCTGGAGCCGCACCGAGCTGTTCCTGGCGGAGACCGTCGGACAGCTAACGATGGCGGGAGTCGGCATCGTGCTCGGTCCGCGTGTCGACCGCCTGGGTGCGCGTCGCTTGATGCTGGCCGGTGTCACCATCATGGTCCCCGCCCTGATCTTGATCAGCCAGGTGGACACGCTGTGGCAGTGGGTGCTCTTACGCGGACTGTTGTTTGTGCTGGGGGCGGCGTTGGTCGGCAGTCTCGTCGTCAACGTCACGGTGTCGAAGTGGTTTGTGGTGCGGCGCGGCCAAGCGCTGGGTGCGGCCGCGATGGGCGTCTCGCTGGCGGGGGTAGTCTGGCCTCTGTTGGCCACGGTGGCCATCGACGGTTTGGGCTGGCGCGGGGCATGGATCGTCGTGGCCGTGGCGGCCGTCGTGGCACTGATTCCCGCCGCACTCGTGATGCGGCGGCGACCGGAGGACCATGGGCTACGGCCGGATGGCCCCGGAAGCCAGTCGGTAGAGTCGCTCGCCGTCGCCGACGCGGACTACCGCAACTCGCTCACACGCAGTCAGGCGATCCGGACACAGGCCTTCTATGTGATCGTGGTGGCGTTCGGAATCTCCATCATCGGCATCTTCGCGATTCTGACGCAGACGATCCCCTTCCTCACCGACGCCGGTTTCAGTACTGGCACCGCGGCCTTGATGTCGTCAACGATGTCGATCTCCGCCCTGGTCACGAAGGCGCCTTGGGGTTGGGCGCTCGACCGCTACGAAGTGCGGATACTCGCCGCTTGGAGCTTCGTGATTTCGGCGGCGGGCCTGGCACTCGTCGTGGCGGCGGCAAGCGACGGATCTATCGCCTGGGTGGCGGCGGGCTATCTCCTGGCGGGGGTGGGCGTGGGAGGCAACATCCCGATCCATGAGGTCGTCTGGGCGTCCTACTTTGGGCGGCGTCACCTGGGAGCGGTACGCGGTGCCGGTTTCCCCTTCACCGCCGCGATCGCCGCGGCGACGCCGCTGGGACTCGCCTGGTACTTCGACTCGGTCGGCAACTACGACGGCGCCTTGCTGGGCTGCGCTGTCCTCTGGATCCTGGCGGCGATCCTCGTGCTGTTCTTACGTCGACCGACGCCGCCCGTCACGAGCGATGCCGCTAGCGCGACCCCGGCACGACGCCCCGAACCGCCGTCTCAATGCTGAAAACGCTCGTGCCCGCTGTCATGAACAGCGTCGAGAAGTCATCGCCGCCGAAGGTCAGGTTCGCGGCGTGCTCTTCCATCTCGAAGACGCCTAGGTACTGGCCCCCGGCGGAATGCACCGAGACACCGCCCGCGCCGGTCGTCCACAGCCGTCCCTCGCTGTCGACCTTCATTCCGTCCGGTGCGCCGCGTCGATCGTCCTTGGATTGGTCCACAAACAGCGCCCGCTTGCCAAGTGTCAGGTCAGCGTTCACGGCGTATCGCCAGATCAGCCCCTCTTGCGAATCGCCGATGTACAGCGCCGACTCGTCTGGGGTGAAGGCGAGGCCGTTCGGCTGGGAGAAGCCCTCAGCAACGACCAGCGACAGCGACCCGTCCCCGTCGATCCGGTAGACCCCTTGGAAGTCAAGGTCTGGCTTCTGCCCCTCGGATCCGAAACGCGGCGTCCGACCGCTATCCGTGCCGTAGGACGGGTCCGTGAAGAAGATCGCGCCGCTGGAATGGATCACCAGATCATTGGGGCTGTTCAGCGCAACATTGTCCCAGGTGTCGGCCAAGGAGGTCGTGTTACCCGGGTCGCCGTAGGCGTACCGCGAAACGCGACGACCGCCGTGCTCACAAGCCAGCACATTGCCGTCCGTGTCGAGCGTCAGCCCGTTCGACCATCCACTCGGGTCCCGGTACACCTCCGCTTCGGTCTGGCCCGGCCGCCAGCGCCGCGTGCGGTTGCCGGGGATGTCGCTGAACACGAGCGCGTTGTCGGCCGCGATCCAGATCGGTCCCTCGGTAAAGCCAAAGCCGGTGCAGAGGCGCGTCTCCTCTCCTTTGAGGAGAGCGGAGAGGCCTTGGTCGTCTTCAAGCTTCATGATGCATTCTCAATTCTGGCCGTGAGTCAGTCCCGATAGGGTCACTCTGGGTGGTGCAGCGATTCTGTCACGGCTCTGCCTCCCGTGTGAACCGGCCTGCCCTACAACAGCGACATGATCGGGACCGTCGGCACCGCCTGGGTATCGGCGAGCTGCTTGTCATCGATGATGGCGTTGAAGAACCGGCTCTCCAGCATGTCGGCGAAGTAGTTGGGCCCTGGGTAGTAGACGATGACGACTTGGTCGAACTCCGCCTCTTCTTCCAAGCGGACGGCCGAGCCGATGTGCATTGGTCCGTGAGCTAGCGCCGCGAAGCGGGTCAACATCCGGCGCCCATAGGCCCGATCCGCCTTCCGCTGTGCCGAATCCCCGTTGCGGATCAGATTGACGACCACCATCGCCTCGTCGTTCACCGCCGAGAGCGAACGGAGCGACTCCACGCGATCCGCCGCGCCCGCGAGTCGTTCCGAGCGCTCCAGTGGCCCTGCCCGCTCGAACTCGCCCACGTTTCCTTTGCCTTGCAGGACGTCCAGCGCTCTCAAGCCAAGAAGCACCTGTGGAAACATGAAGTTCAGCAGCCAGGAACGACGCATGCCGTGCGAGTACGTCCGCGCGAACGCCGCGAGCGCATCACGGTAGGGGACGCTCACCCTCTCGGTGTCATACGCCTGCCGTGAGTCGTACTCGACGAGGATCACCGCGTCCCAGGACCGGGGGCCGAGTTGCCTGGATTCCATGGTGAACGCTGCTTGCCCGGCGTAGATGACCTTCGCCACGCCAGACGCCTGAAGCTGGCTGCGGAGCGCCCTCACCCCTTCGACGACGTTCTGACCAGTCGCAAGTTCCAGGAACGTGACGACGTGAAAGTGCCCCGATGCGTACCGCAAGGACTGCCGGTCCTGCACGATGTCACGGCGGGCGCCGAGATAGCGGCGGTGCTGCCAAGCCATCGCGCCACCTAGAGTCGTGCCAAGAATGCCCATCACCACCGCGAAGAACCTCAACATCCGCCTACCCTCCTGATTCAAGCGCTGCCTTTAGAGCCTGACGATCGTGGTACCCGTCGTCGCCCCGCCCAGCAGGTCGACAAAGGCTTGCGGAGCGGCGTCCAGGCCCTGGAACTCACTGACGCGCAGCTTCAGCTTTCCGCTACCGACCCAGTCGCGGATCTGCCGCCGCCCCTCCTGGTAGCGGTCCAGGTAGTCGAACACCAAGAAGCCTTCCATCCGCACACGGTTATTCACCAGAAGCCCTGGCACTCCACGGGGCCCGGGACCGGGATTCGCCGTGTCGTATTGGCTGACCACGCCGCAACAGACGATGCGGCCCTTCGTGTTCATGCGGAAGAGCGCGCTGCCCAGCACGTCGCCGCCCGTATTGTCGAAATAGACGTCGATACGGTCCGGGGTCGCGGCCTTGAAGGCAGCCCGGAAGTCCTCGTCCTTGTAGTTGACGGCAGTGTCGAAACCGAGCTCGCCGGTCAACATCTCGCACTTCGCCGACGAGCCCGCCACGCCGACCACTCGGCACCCCTTCAGCTTCGCAATCTGCCCCACGATGTGACCGACTGACCCCGCCGCCGCCGATACCACCACCGTCTCGCCTGCTTGAGGCGCGCCGATATCGAGCAAACCAAAATACGCGGTCAGCCCGTTCGTTCCAAGCCCGCCCAGCTGCAGCGCTGGATCGGTGCCCGGTTCCACGGGCTCCAAGGCTGCCGCATCGTGCACCGAGAATTCCTGCCAGCCCGTCGGCCCGACAACGAGGTCTCCAACCGCGTACGAGGGAGAATTCGACACCTCGACCGTCGCCACGCCACTTCCCCCCATCACGACGCCCGATTGCGCGGCCCCGGCGTAGCTGGCACTGCCTTGCAATCCCGCCCGTTGACCCGCGCCGATGGTCAGCGCCAGGGTCCGGCACAGCACTTGGCCCTCGCCGGGCGTGGGAATTTCCCCGCGCTGCACCTGGAAGTTGTTCACCTGGAGCGGCCCATCCGGGACCGACGCGATCACGACTTGGCGATTCTCAGGCATCTTCTCAGGCATCGGGGTCCCTCCGAAACTGCATCCGGCGCTTGCCGGTGGAGGAAAGGTAGCCGCTAGGGCATGCTTGGCGAAGGGAGCAGGGCGGTCGCGGGCTGCTTGAGGTACTGGATGCGCTGCATTCCGGCACCGTGCGAGCTCTTGGTCTCGCTTCCGGCGGGACCGCGGCGTGAATGTCCTCCACCCGGAAGCAGAGCAGCAAAAGGGGAAACCAACGTAGGTGCCTTCGTCAGGTCCGGCTATCTCGACGTCCGTCAGACGAGCCAGCTTCGGCTATTCTGAGGCGGTCCCGCCGTCGCATCGGCGCCACCTCTGGAGGACTGTTTGCTGTGCCTGACTCTCTCGACCTTGGCCAGATCCGCGCGCTGACCTGGGATATTGGCGGTACGGTTTTCGATTGGCATCACACCATCAAGGACGAAGTCTCGGCGCTGGCCACCGATCGCGGCGTGGAGTTGGACGCCGCCCTCTTCGCCAATACGTGGCGTCGGCGCATGTTCGAGGAGTTGCGGCTCGTGCGCAGCGGCGAGCTTCCCTGGATGAACGCCGACCAGCTGCACCGCCGCGTGCTCGAAGAACTCGCCGGGCAGCACGCGGCGCTGGAACTCTCCAGCGCCGATCTCGATCAGCTCAACAGCGTCTGGCATCGCCTCTACGTCTGGCCTGACGCCCGACAGTCCCTCGCCCGTCTGCGCGAGCGGTACACCGTGGTCGTCTTGACCGTGATGAGCATGGGCATCGCCGTCGACAGCTCCAAGCACAACGGCATCGAATGGGATGGGATCATCTCCTGCGAGTTTCTAGGGCACTACAAGCCAGACCCAGAGGCGTATCTGGGCGGGTTGAATCTGTTAGGCGTTGAACCCGAACACGCGATGATGTGCGCGGCCCACCCCGGCGACCTCCGCGCCGCGATGTCGGCTGGGTTGAGGTCCGCCTACGTGCCGCGCCCCGGCGAGAGCGGCGAGGGCAACGATTCTGATCTCTCCCCCCAACCCGATTTCGACATCAACGCCACGGATTTCACAGACCTTGCCGATCAGCTACTCACCTGAGGCGCGGCTGAGCGATCGGACGCGATAGCTCATCGATCTCACAATCAACTGCGGAAATCCGTCACGTAACTCGCCCAATCGAACTGCTGGAGGAAGCGATCCGCAGCTTCATACCCATTCCCCGATATGGGCGATCGCTTTGACGCCTCCTCCCTCGAAGACGGCGTCATATTCGGGGTTCTCCTAAACGATGACAGGAGGATTCTGCATCGCGAGGGGTTGAGGCATCGGCACGGGTTGTCGGGGGTCGTCGCGCCGGAAGGCGTCGGCGGCGAGCGACATCAGTCCCGCGAAGACAGCTACCGCGAACGCGATCAAGATCACCGCCCTGAGAGGAATCAGACTTGCGGCAATGCTTAGAAGCAGAATCACCGCGAGGAACAGCATGACCACGAGGAACAGCTTGACGACCGCCTGAACGGGGTAACGCCACCACTCCGGGCCCCAGTCGCGATTGATGATCTTTTCGAGGATCTGCCAGAAAAAATTCAGCAATGGCATAGTGCGCCCCCAGACAGTATCGATGTCGGGAGCAACCCTCAGATCGAGCTATTATCTATATACCACAACTTTATTCCGATACGGAGGCGTGTTCACAGGCGCGCGACGGGTGACGAAACAAATCGCCAGGAATCGACCACCAGGAACCGCCCGCTTAGTCGTCGAGGGGGAGGTAATAGCTGTGCCCAGCGTCGGTCCAGTCTTGGACCATCGCGCCGAACTCCGGACCCATCGGATCCTGATCCCGCATCGGCATCGTGCCGCGCCGGATCATGAAGTCGTACGGAGCAAGCTTCCCGGCCAGCGCGAACTGCCGGTCCGCAGAATCCGTCTGCCCTTGTCCATGCAGCCACTGCCCAAGACCGAAATGCGCCCGCGCCTGCTGTTGCGCGGCGTCGGGGAGAGTCTGGCGCTCACGCGTCTGTTCTGCGCCAAACGCCGTGCCTTCGCCCCGCACCCACGCCCGGAGCTTGCCCAAGTGAATCGACGAATCGATACCGGTGATCTCCTTGAACTTGTCGACGCCAAACGCGACATCGTTGGGCCGGACGATGCGGCCCTCCTCGTCGATCCAGAGGATGGTGGGCACGTTGACCATATTGTACAGCTCCGCCAGGCGGTGCTGGGGGTCGATCAGGCTGGGATGCGTGGGCGACGCCGCCTCGATCCAGGGCCGTGCGTCGTCCGGGGACTTGTCTTCCGCCACGGTGATGACCGTGAAGCCTTCGTCGCGGAGCTCTTCGTAGACTTGCTGCCAGACCGGCAGATCCTCGCGGCAGCCTCACCAGGAGGCATAGGCGACAAGCAACACTTTCTTGCCTCGGTAGTCAGAGAGCGAATGCGGCGTGCCGTTGAGGTCGGGCAGCGTAAAGTCCGGCGCCGCCAAGCTGGCGAGCGCCGTACCGCGGTCCCCGGCACTGGCGCCCAAGAAGACGACATCGTGATCGAGATCGAAAGCGATCGGGCGCTGGCTCAGTTCGGCAAAGACGCTGAGGTCCAGAGCCCCATCCGCCATGAGCCGCGATCCGTCCGCGATCGGGTAGCACAGCGCCCCACGGCACAGCCCCTCCGGCTTGACCTCGAAGCCGATCGCTTCGGGCGGGATGCGGACGGAGCCGCCCGAGATGACGGCCTCTGTTTGGTGCAGGCCTCCATCGTCGATCACCGTGAAGGATGTCGCCATAAGGATGCTCCTGGGAACGCGCGTCTCAGTTCAGTCGCGGATCAGCTAGCGGCGCTCCAGCAGGAGCACCGGTATCGTGCGGGTCGTCTTCGCTTCGTATTCCGCGAAGTTGGACATCCGTTCCTTCTGGGTCGCCCAGATTGCGTCGCGCTCCTCGCCCTCGGTCTCGCGCGCCGCCACCTCGATCGTCTCCGTGCCGACCTCGATCGTGGTCTCGGGGTTCGCGACCAGATTGTGGTACCAGGCTGGGCTCTTGGGCGCGCCGGCGGCGGAGGCGAAGATGGCGAAGCTTTCGCCCACAGCCTGGAAGACGAGGGGATGGATGCGGGCGTCCCCAGATTTGGCTCCCTTGCTATGCACCAGCACCATGGGCGCACCATCGAATGGTCCGCCGACCTTGCCTTCATTCGCTCGGACCTCTTCAATGATCTTGCTGTTGAAATCGTCCATTTCCGTCATCGTCTTCTGCCCTTCACGCTAAAACTGCAAAATGTCGCGCGGCCAGTATGCTACGACCCGGCGAATCGTCGTGGAGTGGCGCCGATTGAACCCCAGCGTCGCCTTACATAGGGTGACGGAATGCGCCCCCCGCGACTCTGGAGTTTCAGGCGACCATCGCTGTTTTACGGCTGGGCGATCGTCGGCGTGGGGATCCTCGTCGCCTTCAGCAGCGGACCGGGACAGTCGTTCACGTTCGCGGTGTTCATCGATTCCATGATCGAGGACACGGGGCTCTCTCGTTCCACGTTGTCCGGCATCTACACCCTCAGCACCGGGCTGAGCGCGCTGATGGTGGCACTGATCAGCCGCCGCGCCGACCGGCTGGGGCCACGACAACTGTTGCTGCTCGTCACCTTGGCCTTCGCGGGCGCCTGCTTCGGTCTCTCCGTCGCCGCCGGGATCGGCGCTTTCCTGATCTGCTTCGCGGCGCTGCGGGGACTGGGGCAAGCCTCGCTCCCGATCAACGCCACGTTGCTGGTCAACCAGTGGTTCGTGCGGCGGCGTGGGCGGGCGATCGCGATCATGGGACTCGGCTTCCCGCTCTCAAACGCGATACTGCCACCGGTCTCCCAGGCGCTGGTGGACGGCATTGGCTGGCGATCGACGTTCGCCATTCTCGGGGCGATGGTGCTGATCCTGGTCCTGCCTGCGACGCTGCTAATCGTGCGCAACACGCCGGAGTCGATGGGGCTTCACCCCGACGGCGCCTCGACGCCGCCCGCCTCCGAGCTGGAGCGCCCCCGGGCCGAAGGCCCGGACCGCCGTCGCGTCCTCACCTCGCCAGCCTTCTGGGCGTTGGCCTTGCCAATGGCGACACCGGGGCTCGTGATCACCGCCGTGGTCTTCCACCAGTTCTCGATCTTCGAGGAGCGCGGGCTCAGCGCCGGGCTCTCGGCAGCAAGCTTCAGCATCTTCGCGGTGGGATCAATCACCGTATCGATGCTCTCAGGGTGGGTCCTTGATCGAGCCGGGCCATATCGGGTCGCCATCGTGGGAATGGGCGCGCTGCTGGTGATGCTGCTCCTGGCGCAGGTGATCGACTCCGTAATCCTTGTGGTCGCCTACGCGCTGGTGACGGGCACGGCGGCCGGCACGACGCGCATCGTGAGCGGGACTGTGTGGGCACATCGCTACGGGCGGCATGGACTGGGCCGGGTCCAGGGCAGCGCGATGATGGTGGGGGTCAGCGGCGCCGCGTTGGGTCCGCTTCCGCTGGCCCTCATGCGAGACGCCACGGGGTCCTATTCGCTGGGAATCGCGGTCTTGATGGTGTTGCCGGTACTCGCGATTCTGGCGCTGATCCGGGTCTCCAGGGCGGCTTCCCGTTCGGAGGCCCCAGCTTCAGCGGGCTATTAGCCGCAGCCGACTACTCACCGCAGGGGGCTGAGAGCCCAGGCGGGCCGATAGGTCACTCGGGCGCGAGGCGCTGGCCGCGCTTAGGACCCGTAGCGGTTGTCCGCCGGCACCAGAAGTGTGTCGCGGACCTGACTGGACTTGGGCATGAGCTCCGACTCATAGACCCGCAGGCAGTTGTAGTCGTAGGAGCGCTTGTGCCAGCGGGTCACGAAGCGCGTCCAGGAGCGAAAGATGTCGTCGCGGAAGGCCGCGGGAAAGCTACTGTGCTGGAATTCTTCGTAGTGCGACATCGCGTTGCGCGGCAGGTGCGGATCGCCTTCGAACTTCGCGGACTCAAACATCAATGTTTGGATCAGCTTCTTGCGGTCGCGCGTGCGTCCCATGTAGGAGTCGACGAGCGCGGTAGCGAACGGCGCGTCCTGCTCATCGCACGCCTGCGCCAACGTCGTCAGCGTTTCATCCAGTGAAAGTCGCTCCGCGCGCTGAAGATGCTCTTCCGGTTGGCTGCTGAGCTGCGCCTTCGGATCGGGCTTGACGCTGCCCGAGAAGCGCGCGGTGTCATTGACGAACAAGGCCGTGAAATACGGCGCCTTCATCTGCTGGTGGTGGTCGTACTTGCGTAGCCAATAGCCCACAACGTTCGTGTAGTCGAAACAGTGGTCGGAGTTCGTGAAGCCGGCCCGGATGCTGGGGTGCTCGATCGTGGATTGCAGGCGCGCCGAGGCGATGATGCAGACGTCGTTGAGGGCGATCAGCGACTGCCCTCTTCCAGCAGCGTCGTCACATGACTGAGCACGTCGTCGGGGCTGCCGTGGAACATGACGTTGATGAAGGCCTCGGCTTCGCGTTGACTGAGGCCGGCTTGGTTGCTGTGGCGGCGGTCGTGGTATCCCCGCCCGAAGGCCCCACTAAGGCGGATGTTGGCGGTCTCAAAGACATCGTGGAACCGCGGGTTGGAAGCCAAGTCCGGGATCACGATCATGAATAGGGGGTACGACTGGCTCCAACCAAAGGTGTTGGCCAGATCGACCATGGCGCGCGCGGATGGCCTTGTGAGCACTGTTGACGATATGGATGGCATGGCTGCGGGGACCCGGCAGATCGATGATCCCGGTGAAAAGTACGTTGGATTCGATCGTTCGGCGCTTCTCTTCGTCGTTGACCGCCTCATCGGCGAGACCGATGAAGGCACGGAAGGCCATCTCGCGATCACCATGAATGATGCTCTCCACCATCAGAGCGAGGCGCTCGTCGAACGTGCCGTCGGTGTACGGCGGGTACTCCTCAAAGTGCTGCTTTGGACCCTTGAGATCGATCGTGGGGCACTTCTCTTGCTCACGGGCGTAATGCCCCGGGAACTCGCAGAGGATCTGGCTCCAGATATCCAGCCCTTGCGGCAGGTACCACATGGCCTGGACCAGGGGCAGCTGGGCGTAGCCACGCGGCATCATCTTGCCCATCTGGTAGGAGCGCCAGAAGCCGAGAATGGTGTGGTCGTAGTTGACCGGGCGAATCTCCCCGGTCTTCGTGATCATCGTGTGCGCGGGCACGTTGAGAAAGGGCGAGGCGCTGGCGATGGTGTCGCGGCCGAGCGACTTTGGCGCCGCGCCTTCCTTCAAGAGGTCGCAGAAGTCTTGGGTCGCTTCTTGATAGCGCCCCTCCCACATGCGTTCGGAGAGACGCGCCTGCAAGCGTTCCTGAGAAGACAATCCGGCTGTTTCGCGCGAGATCCGGCCGCTAGAAGGAACGGTCGGGGGCTGCTTGGAGGATGAAGCGCGGGCCGAGGCGGGTCAAGGAGCCCTGGGCCCGGTGGTGCCACTGCCACGGCCTAGCGCCCTTCCTCAGCCGAACCGCCTCATCCGAAACCGCCTCACCCGAACCGCCTGATTCTCCAAACTGACCGCTCACCATCCGACCGCACCATCCGCCATCAACGTGTTGACGCGGGCTGCGTCAAGACCCAGCAGATCGCGAAGTACGTACTCCGTGTGTTCGCCGAGCATGGGCGGGCGGCGCACGCCGGGGCGATTGCCCTCGCCGTCCGTGAAGGGGAGGCCCGTGTAGGCATGGGTCTCCATCGTGGGGTGGTCGAGCGCCGCAAAGAAGCCGCTGGCGTGGTCGGCCGGGGCGTCGGCCATATCCTGACCGATGACGACGCGGGAGACGCTGACACCGACGGCGCGGAGCCGCTGCTCCACCGCCGCCGGATCCTGAGTTCGCGTCCAGCCGCCGAGCTGGCTGTCCAACTCGGGCTGGCGGGCGAGACGTCCCTTGACGGTCTCGAACTCCGGATTTCGACTCCAAGGCTCGGCGACCTCGGCGGAGAGGGCGGCCCACTCCTGGTCCGTCGTCACGGCGATCGCACACCAGCGATCCTCGCCCGCGCAGGGGTAGACGCCGTGAGGGGCGAAGTCCTGGCTGGTGTTGCCCACCGGACCCGTGCTGCCCGGCGAGACTTGCTCCTGCAGGAACCGATCGGCGATGAACTCAGCGGCCACTTCGAACTGCGCCGCCTCGATGTAGGCGCCCTGGCCCGTCGCTTCGCGCCGGATTAAGGCGGCGAGAATTGGCAGCAGGGCCTGCTTCCCGGCCACATGGTCCGGGTGATTCAGGGTGGTGCCTACCGGGTACGGGTCGTCAGGGTGCGCCCAGGAGGCAGTGATGCCGGAGAAGGCCTGGAGGTTGGGGCCGTAGGTTTGGAAGTCGCCGTAGGGACCGTGGCCCAAGCCCTGACTGCTGAAGTAGATCGTGTCCGGGCGGAGGGCGCGGACCGATTCGTAGTCGCAGCCCCAGGCGTGAACGACCGGGGCCCGCATGTTCTCCATGACGATGTCGCAGAGCGGCACGAGCTGGTGGACGACGTCGCGGCCGGCCTTGGTCGTCATGTCGACGGCCAAGCTCTTCACGCCCAGATTGAGCTGATTGAATGCCGCGCTTTCGTTGAGATGCAGGAGGCGCAGGAAGTCGACTCGGCGGCGCGATTCCACTTTGATCACCTCCGCCCCGAGAAGCGCGAGCAACTCCGCTGCTTCGGGCACGACCGCGCCGACGCCTAGGTTCAAGACGCGGAGGCCGGCCAGTGGGAGCGCCGCGGGCGCCGTGGAGCCGATCCGAGGGCGACTCGGCGTCGGGAGGTCGAGATCAGACTGATGCTGGCCCAGAGCCGGAGCCGGTTGTGGATCGCGGCGAGGCAGGTCGGGCAGAACTTTCACGGGCTCGCGCATGAGCTGGACTGCACCGAGATCCGGATCCGTGACGGGTGTGAAGAGGCCACGGTCGACGACGTGCCGGTCGGCCATTAGGTCGGCGACGGAGTAGACGGGCGTGATCGTGAGCCCCAGTTTCTGGCCGCCCTCGAAGAGATCGCGCCGGGTGCGGTCTTTCGCCAAGTCCGCCCCCAAGTGGAAGAGCACTTCAAAGTTGTCGCGGCGGAAAGCTCCGTCGCGCCACTCCTCACCGCTGAGCGAGTCGGGGTTGCCCATCAATTCGACAAAAGCGCCCCACTGGCGCGGCGTCCCCATCAGCGCCCGCACGTAGCCGTCGGCGCAGGGGAAGATGGGGTGTCCGAGGGAGCCAAGCCGACGATGAACAATCCCCTGTCCTGCCGCCTCCTGCTCGTAGGAATGGAGCGGACGGGTCCACGGGGTGATTCCGGCAATCGCTGCTTCGCGCAGCGAGACCTGGTGGCTGGAGGGTGTCGCCCCGCGCAGCCCCTCGCGATAGGCGAGCACCGCCAGGATGGCGACGTAGATGCCCGCCGCGTCGTGCGCGAGCGAGGACGGCGCGTTGCAGGGTGGTTGCTGCGGCCAGCCACTGGAGGACAGGCCGCCGCTAGCGGCGAAGGCGAGGAGCGGCGCGAGACCGAGGTTTTCCGCATCGGTGATCTCGATGCGGGCGATCGCTTCGAAGGAATCTATCCAGGAGGCGAATTCGGTCTCGGGCGGCACGAGGACGACGTCGGAGCCGGTCAGCAGGCGCTGAAAGGCTTGTTGATCATCCGCGTTGACAGGATCGAGGACGATGCCCCGCTTGTCCGTATTGCGAGCGAGGAAGGGGATGCTGCGCCGGGATGATTCGGAGTCCGTATGGAAGGGGCGTCGGTGTCGCGTGGATGCGCCGCCGGGCGCTTCGATCAGGAAGACTTCGGCCCCCATCTCGGCCAGGATCTTACCGGCGTACTCCGTCGTTGGGTGACCGATCTCGACGACCCGGAAACCGGGCAGCAGTGCAATGCTCATGGCGTCCCCCCGCGCGAAAGTCTAGGCCTTGGCGAACCGGCCTGCCGACACTGCCCCGGGACCGACGCCCGCTGACCGACGCCCGCCCGACCTACGGTCGAAGTGCTCCAACCGGCCAAGCGCGGGCTTGTGGCCTACCTTGCGCGCAGTGATAGGAGACGGACATGGCCACTGACCTGTCAGAACTCAGCGACCTCAGGCTGCGGGTACAGCGCCTGGAAGACCTTGAGGCCATTCGATCGACGTGGCGGGACTACTGCACACGGCTGGATTCGGCAGACTGGGCTGGTTTGGGCGACGTCTTCAGCGAGGATGGGACGCTGGAAATTGACGGGCTTTCCGCCGACTTGGACGGGAGCTATCGGGGGCGGGCGTCGATCATCGCGGACATGTATCAGCAGACCGGCACCGTCGTAGCGACGGACGCTACGCCGCGCTTTTCGACGGGGCATCTCAGCACCAATATGCAGATCGACCTACAGGGCGACGAGGCAACAACGCTGGCTTACTTCTTCGAGATCGTAGGCAACGATCGGGTATTGATCGGCACCTACCAGCATCGCTTCCGGCGCGAGACGGACCGCTGGCGTTTCGCTTTCCTGCGCATCGCGATCCGCTACCGGGCCCGCCTAGAAGCGTCGGAGGTTGGCGGACAGCCGCTGGCGCCGCTTTTAGCACGGCCTGTCTGATCTGACGCGCCGCGGACTGGCTGTCTCTGCTAGTCGGTCGGATGGCCGACCGATCCGCTCGCAAAGAGGGTGGCGATTTCAGAGTCGTCGTAGCCCAGTTCCGCCAGCACCTCCGCCGTGTGCTGGTCGAGGTCGGGAGGCCGCGAGCGCACCTCCGCGGGTGTCTCGCTCAAGGCAACGGGGAAGCCGACCATGCGCAAGAGGCCGTAGTCGGGACTCTGGAAGGACGTGATGTAATCGTTGTCGAGGACCTGGGGGTCGGCAGCGAGGTCGGCGTAGTCCATGACTTTGGAGAAGACCTGCCCCGTGGCTTCCAATTTGGGAAGCAGATCGGCCAGCGACCAGGAGGCGAAAACATCGACCAGGATCTCGATCAGGGCGGCGGAGTTCTGCAGCCGGGCGAGGCCGGTGGAGAAGCGTGCGTCGGTGGCGAGGGGCTCCTGGTCGAGAACCTGGCACAGCGCCGCCCAGCGGTCGTCGGTGACCCAGGTCAGCGAGAAGGAGCCGTCGGCGGCATCAAAGACGCGCCAGATGCCGCCCGCGAGTGGATGTCCCTTCCCCGCCGCGCCCATGTCGGCGCCGTTGAGCAGGAAATGGCTGAGCTCCCAGGCCTGCATGCCGATCTGGCTTCCCAGCAGCGAGGTTTGGACGCGCTGCCCGGCGCCCGTCTGCTGCCGGCCGTAGAGAGCGAACATGACGCCCAACGCCGTCCAGACGGCACCCGCGTGGTCGGCGAGGGCGGTACCGGCCGGTAGTGGTCCAGTCTCAGGCAGGCCGGTGTGCGCGGCGACGCCCCCTGCCGCCTGTGCGATTATGTCGAGTGATGACTCCTCGGCACGCGGGCCTTTCGGTCCGTAGCCGCTGGCCGAGGCGTAGATCAGGCGGGGGTCATCCGTTCGCAAGGACTCATAGCTCAAGCCGAGTCGATCCATTACGCCGCCGCGCATGTTCTCGACGAGGACATCGGCTTTTGCGATGAGCTTCTTTGCCGCGATGAGCCCGTCCGCCGTCTGCAAGTTCAAGCAGACGACCCGCTTGTTGCGGTTGCAGGCATAGAACTGCGAGCCCACCTGGTAGTCGCCCTCCGAGACGAGCGCGGCGCGGTTGATGTCGCCGGTAGGCGGCTCGACCTTGACGACGTCGGCTCCCATGTCGGCGAGGAGCATCGCGGCGTAGGGGCCGACGATGCCCAAGCCAAACTCGACCACCCGAACGCCGTCCAACGGGCCCATCAGCTCGTGAGGACGCTGCGATTGACGCAGGCGGGAGGCTCGTTCCCCGTGAGAACGGCGATGAGGTTGTCGACGGCGAGGCCGCGCATGGCCTTACGCGTCTCCTCGGTGGCGGTACCGATGTGGGGGAAGGTGATCACGTTGGGCAGCCCGACGATCTCCTCGTCGGGGCTGGGCGGCTCATCCTCCAAGACGTCGAGCGCTGCGCCGGCGATGACGTTGTCCTTCAAGGCCTGCGTCAGGGCCGGCTGGTCGACGACGGGGCCACGTGAAGTGTTAATGAGATAGGCGGTCGACCGCATGAGGCCGAGCTCCCGCTCGCCGATGAGATGGTGCGAAGCCTCATTGAGGTCCATATGGAGGGTGACGACGTCGGACTCGCGCAGCAGGTCGTCGAGCGGGCGATAGGTGCTCTCGGGCGCGTCGGCGGGGGCGGTATCGAAGATGTCGTACCAGAGCGTGCTCATGCCGAGCGCGTGACCGCGCCGGGTCACCTCCTGGCCGATCCGTCCAAAGCCAACGACGCCCATCGTGTGCCCGGCGGACTCGTGGGCCAAGGCCGGGAACGGCTCGCGACGGCCCCAGCCGCCGCTACGGGAATACTGCTCGAACGCCATGAGATTGCGCTGGAGCATGAGCACCATGGCGGCAGTGAGGTCGGCGACGGCCCGATTGAGTACACCTGGGGTGTTGCACAAGGCCACGCCGCGACTCGTCAGCAACGGGATGTCGAAGGCGTTGTAGCCGACGGAAACGGTGCAGACGGCCTTGAGATTCGGGGCCGCATCCAAGAAGGCGGCGTCGATCTCGAGCGCGGGAGAGCAGATGATGCCATCAGCCTCGGCGACAGCGGCGAGCTGCTCGTCGCGAGGAGCGCGCATGTCGAGGCGATGGAGGTCGCCGGCAGCGCGGAGCTTCTCTTCAAACTCGGGTTCGATCGGGACAGCATGGAAGATGGTGGGGGACATAGACGCCTCACAGGGGAATCGCTGGAGTTGTTAAGCCGCAGGCTACGCCTTGCGGTCGTGACCGCCAAGATCTCTTCGGCAACGAATTCGAGTTCAAGCTGCCCTAGACGGGTCTGAGGCGCATTCCGCAAATCGTGATCAGATTCTCGCCGGTGCGACAGCCGGCGGCTTCGGCGTTGGCGAGGGCACGGGGGGCGTCCGTGGCGTGGATATCCAGGCCGGCAAGGCCTTCGCCGCGGCCGTCGCGGATCGGGACGAAGCGGACTCCGGCGTCGGCGAGGGCGAGACAGGGATTGCCGTCGGCGTCGGTCTGGACGGACTCGTCCAGCACTTCGCCCCAACGGGCAGCCAAGGCCGCCGGGTCCGGAGTCTGAATCTCGGCGGCGCGGATACCGTCGACGAGCTCCGTCTGCTTGGCGCGCTGCCAGTTCTCACCGGCAGGCCACCAGGCACCGTCGAGGCGGTCCTCGTCTTCGTTCCAACGAAGTTCCTGGATCCCACCGGGGAGGTCTTTGGGATGAAGTTGGATCCCCACACCCTTCTCGCCCTCGCCCGGCTCCGCAACGAGGCGAATGCCCAGCGCGTCGACGCGAGCGCGGTAGCCGGGGAAGGCGTCGTGCGGCACCTGCATGATCACCATGTAGCCGCCGTCGCCGCCGCGACGATGGAGGTAGCGCCCACCCGCGGTGTCGTGTTCGCCGGGCTTGGGAGAGACGGTCTCCAGGAGTTGGCTGCCAAACGGGATCAGCATGTTGTGCAGTCCGTGCCGTCCGACTCCGGGATCCCGGAAGCAGACCTCGACCCCGAAGACCGACTCGAGCTGAGCCTGGATGCGATCGAGATCGTGGGCGACTAGGCATATTTGTCGCATGCGGATGTGGCTCATGTCGGTCCTCCTTCGGGCTTCCCGAGAAGCCGAGTCAGCATAGTGAGGTGGCTGATTCCCGCTCCGGGGAGCTTACGACCGCGCCGTGCCCGGGTCGGCGCCCGGTTGAATGGGCGGGCTCTGTCAGGGCAACTCGCTGGGGCGGCGCGACGGACCCCGTGCGGCCAGCAATGCATCTCAATCACACATGTCCGTCCGAGTCAGCCGCTGGGTCGGCTTCGACCATTCCCATTCCCGTTGCCGTTGCCGGGACCTGTACCGGGACTGGGCTCCTCACCGCCGGACCCGGCGCAGGTCCCTTCGCTGACCGTGAGCTGTTCGAGATTCAGACAGATCGTGACCTGGCTCTCGTTGGAGTCACCGGGCCCCCCGCCAAGCTCGTTGCTCTCAACGATGTCGTTCGCAGGGTCGATCGCAATGGTCAGTACCCATTCCCCGCTGTTCTCAGCCGGGTCTTACAATAGATCGGTCAGATCGACCCACTGGTCCCAGAGGCTTGCCCCATAGCGGTCGCCCCAACCCACGGACATCCCCTGGCGGTCGAGGCCGCAGGACGAATACGCCGACCGCTTGGGAGCACCCGGCATCTTGCGGTCGATCCGGTTCGTGTCCATGATGCAAAACGTCGTCTTCGTGCCGCGGGCGTGCCGGCCGGTCAGGCTGGGGTCGTCGAGGCGATGAAGGACATACGACGCGTAATCCTGGAAATGGAAATGCGCGTGCGCCGGGTGATACGCGAAGTCCCCTGCCGCCGTCGGAAGTTGTGTGAATCCGGATCCATCGCTGCGCAGCACTTCCTGATAGACGCTGCGCTTGCCGCCTGACTCCCCATCCGCCCAAAGCTGCAAGGGGCCGTCGCCTTGATTCCAACTCAGCGTGCTGAAGCGCAAGACCGTGGTCAGCGCGGCGGGGTTGTTGGAATCCACCGCCACCTGATCGATCGAGAAATCGGTTCCTGGGTAGGGTTCCAGGTCGGGGTAGAGGAGCGCCGCCGCAGTAGCGGACCCAATCGACGTCGTACCGCCCGAAATCAACGCCGCCAGGACGACAAGAAACATCACGGCGTAGCGACGGCGCATCGGCCTGCCTCCGGTCCGCCAACCCTAACGGAGGCGAGCACCCGACCTGAAACATGATCGTACTATCCGTCGTCGCACGGATCGGATACGGCCACGCTCAGATCAGGTCGCCGGCCGCCGCCTCGACCGCGAACCAGAGCGCCATGGAACCGGCGCGGTCGTCGTGACCGTCAACGGCACGGCGGTTGAGATAGTCGTCGAGAGTGGGCATGGGGCCGGTGCCCGCGCAGGCGTCGCGCACCATGCCGGCGGAGTCAATGCGCCCGGCGGTCGCGGACCAAGCGGCAGCCGCCGCGTCGCGGTAACCCTCGTTGAGCCAACCGCGCCTCATACCGCGCATGAGGGCGTAGCCGATCATCGATGTCGCAGTGAGTTCGAGATACGAATTCGGTTGGTCGACGACCTGCCGCCAGGCTCCGGAGGCGTCCTGGTGCCTGATCAACGCATCGAGGTGAGCACGATGCTTCGTGATCAGCGCTTTCCGTCCCGGACGGTCGTTGGGGAGGTAGGAGAGCGCCTCCGCAAAGCCGAGCGCGGCGAAGGCGTTGCCGCGCCCCCAGTAGAACGGCGACGCATTGCAGTGCCACCAAAGGCCCGTGTCCGGTTGGGCGTTGGTGCGATCGAGGATGGCGACGAGCGCTTCGGCGTACCGCGCGTCATGGCTCTGCTCATAGGCCCGACCCAGAATCGCGCCGGCGAAGAAGATCTCTTCGACGCGGTCGTCGGGATCGATGGCTTGGGGGCGACCATTGGGGTGGAGTTCAAGGTATCGGTCAGCGATGCCGATCAAGAATTTGGCGTAGCGGGTATCGTCCGTCGCGGCGGAGAGTTCCCCCGCCCAGACGAAGCCCGCATGAACGGAGCCATCGGCGGCGCGCACATTGGCCAGAGAGTCCGGGGGGATGAGGGGCTTGACGATGGCCACAATCGACGGCGCGGGATCGAGGTCGGAGGGCGTCAAGTGGTGCAGGCGGAGACGACCGCTCATCGCCACACCGCGGATGTAGTTGATGGGCTCCAACTCCTGGCCGTATTCACGGGCCAGGACGCGAGCCACTTCGAGCGGCGATGGGCTGGGCATGGCTTCACTCCTCAATGCAGGACAACCTGCGGAGGATAGAGAGCGGGTGCGCTCCGCGCAGTCGCGGGGCACGCGCCTTCTGTCGGAGTCCGGACTCGTGGACACCAACACCCCACTCCCCGACTATGACTCGGCAGCGGGGCTCCGCAGGCCGTTGAAACACAGGGGGAGGGCCCGAGACATGGAACCACTGAAGCGAGTCTTGATCAGCAACCGCGGCGAGATTGCAATCCGTATCGCCAAGGCTGCCGCGGCCCTGGACATCGAGTCGGTCGGGATCTACGCGCCGAACGACTCCCTCTCCCTCCACACACGCGTCATGACCGAGACGCGCGCGATCGGCGCGGCAGGAGCGGGAGATCCAGTGGGCTCCTATCTGGATGCCGCAGCGCTCGTGCAGACGGCAAAGGAGAGCGGCTGCGACTGTGTGCATCCGGGCTATGGCTTCCTCTCCGAGAATGCGGAATTTGCGGCATTGTGCGCAGCGGAGGGACTGACTTTTGTGGGTCCGTCGCCGGAAGCCTTGGCGTTGTTCGGGGACAAGGTGCAGGCGCGCGCGCTGGCACAGTCGCTCGACGTTCCGGTCGTGCCAGGAAGCAAAGAGCCGCTGGCTTCGTCGAGCGACGCCGAAACCGTGGCGAACGACTTGGGCTATCCGGTGATGCTGAAGGCGGCAGGGGGCGGAGGTGGCCGCGGCATGCGGGTCGTCGAGCGTGCCGAGGCAATGGCCGAGGCATTCGAACGCTGCCGCAGCGAAGCCCAGGCTGCGTTCGGCGATGGCTCCGTTTTCTTAGAAAAGCTAGTCGCGCGTCCCCGGCACATCGAAGTGCAGATTCTGGCGGACACGCATGGCGACGTGGTTCACCTGCACGAACGGGATTGCTCTGTGCAGCAGCGCAACCAAAAAGTGCTTGAAATCGCACCGGCGCCGGAATTGGACCCCACCCTGCGGCAGCGGCTCCTGGATGATGCGATCACGCTGGTCGGGGCCGCCGACTACGTCAACGCGGGCACCGTGGAGTTTCTCGTCTCGCCGGAGACCGGCGAGCACTTCTTCATTGAGTGCAATCCACGCATCCAGGTGGAGCACACCGTGACCGAGCAGGTGACCGGCATTGACCTGGTGGAGGCGCAATTCCGGATCGCCGCCGGCGCGACCCTTGAGTCGCTGGGGCTGGCCGACCAAGAGGCGGTGGGCGCGCCGCGAGGCTTCGCCGTGCAGGCGCGGGTCGTGGCGCAGGGTGGCGGCACGATCAGCGCCTACAAGGAGCCGACGGGGCCCGGCGTGCGCGTCGACGCGTGCGGCTACCTGGGCTACGCACCGCCGCCCCAATTCGACCCGCTCCTGGCAAAGGTGATCGGGACATCCAACTCCACCGCGTCGTTCCCGTCGGCGATCGACCGGACCCTGCGGGCCTTGGCTGAATTTCACGTGGGCGGGCTGCCGACGAATCTATCGCAGCTCCGTGCGATCCTGTCGCATCCGGACGTCCGTGCCGGAGACGCCCGCACGACTTTACTCGCGGAAGCTCCTGAGCTGCTCAGAGCAACGGCGACCGCGAGAGCCGACCAAGGGGGAAGCGGCACGCTCGCTCTCCTCGATCAACAAGCGACGGGTATGGGCGCCAAGCTAGCCCCCGGCCTCAACCTGGCCACTACGCCCAGCGAGTCACTGTTGCCGGCGCTGCCGATCCAAGACGACCAGCGGGGCGTGGAATGCCCCATGGGGGGATCCGTCGTGGAGCTCTTGGTGAAGGAGGGCGACGCGGTCAACATCGGCGACACGGTGATGGTGATCAGCGCGATGAAGATGGAGTCCGTGATCATCGCGCCCTGCTCCGGCACCGTCGTCGCGGTGCAACCGTTGAGCACCGGGGACACTATCGCGGCGGCGCAGGTTGTGGCGGTGATCGCGCCATCCGACAGCGACGACTCGTCGGCGTCGCCACAATACGGGGAGCAAACTTGGGCGCCGGTTTTGGAAGAGGTCAAAACCCTGCAGGGGTTGGCGCTCGAACGGCTCGCGCCAGGTTCCGAGGATCCCGGAGTGGTGCGTCAACGCAGCCGCGACAAGCTCACCTGCCGGGAGCGGATCTCGCTTCTACTCGATGAGGGGTCGTTCCGCGAGGTGGGGAGCGTGGCCGGGTTCGCCAGCTACGACGAGGACGGCGCCATCATCGACTTCACGTCCGCCAACCACGTGGGCGGCTGGGGAAAGATCGAGGGACGTTCCGCGATCGTCTGTGCGGATGACTTCACATCACGCGGTGGGCACGCGGACGGAGCGATCGGGGCGAAGAGCGGGTATCTGGATCGCTTGTCGATGGAGCTGCGCGCGCCAGCGGTGCGGTTGTTGGATGGCTCATCGGGCGGCGGCAGCGTGGCGGCGATGGTCCCCGCCCAGAAGACCGATGGCGAAAGCGACGCGAAAGAGAGCAGCGGCGCGATCAAGGCCGGGAGGCCGCGTGTCTCGGGCGGCGGCGGGTCGTACCTGCCAGGGCACCTGGGCAGCAGCATGTACACGGAGCAGCTCTCGACGGTACCGGTCGTCAACATGCTGCTGGGAAGCGTCGTGGGGATCGGCGCCGCGAAGGCGGTGCTGGGGCACTTCTCGGTGATGGTGCGCGACATCTCGCAGCTGTTCGTGGCCGGTCCGCCCGTGGTGACACACGCGATGGGCTATGACATCACGAAGGAGGACTTGGGCGGCTGGCACATCCACTGCACCAATGGGTCAGTGGACAACCTGGCGGAGAACGAAGAGGAGGCGGTGGCGATGACGAAGCGATTCCTCTCGTACCTACCCTCCAGCGTCTTCGAGACGCCACCCGTCCTGCCGCCGAATCCCAGCGACCCGCCCGACCGTCGCGAGGAGGAGCTGTTCACGCTCATCCCGCGCAAGCGCACCACGACGTTCGACGTGCGAGCCGCGATCCGGATGATGGCTGACGAAGGGTCGTTCTTTGAGTTGGGACGGCTCTGGGGTACGGACCAGGTCACCGGCTTCGTCCGCTTCAACGGCCACCCGCTGGGGGTAATCGCCTCCGACAGCCAGCATGCCAACGGTGGCGCGCTGACCGCCGACGGCTGCGACAAGCTGACCCGACACCTCGATCTCTGCGATCTGTTCCACATCCCCATTCTCAACCTGGTCGACAATCCGGGGTTCGCGGTGGGACTCGAGCACGAGATCGCCAGCACGATCCGCAAGGGCGGCCAGTGGATGGTGGCCTTCGCGCAGGTGGAGGTTCCGATCTTCACGGTCCTGATGCGGCGCAGCTTCGGCGTGGCGGGGAACAACTACGCGACGCCCCGCTCACGGCCATCGGTGCGGGTGACCTGGCCGGCGGCGGACGTTGGCGGGATCCCGCCGGAGGGCGGAATCGAAGCGGCCTACAAGCGGCAGCTCGCCAACGCGGAAGACCCCGACGCGCTACGCGACCAAATCATGGAGCGCATCGAAAGCGCGCGAGGTCCGGTGGGTCCGCTGTCGAAGTTCCAGATCGAAGAGATGATCGACCCGCGCGACACGCGGCAGTTCATCTGCGATTGGGTGGAGACGGCGTACAAAGTGATCAACCAACCAGATCGGCTCGGCCCTCGGGCACTGCAGTTCAGACCCTAGCCGTCGGGTGCGGCCGGCAGTTGCACCCGCGCGACTGCGACCGGGAGCCCAGCGACGTCCACGGGTTCGACGAAGACTGAGCCGACCCTGTCTCCCTCGGCGCCATCGGAACCGGTGACGATGTAGAGCTGGCGCAGATCGGCGCCGCCAAAGCAGACGCTCGTGACCATGGGTTGCGAAACGGGGATCGAGGCGCGCTCCGAACCGTCGGCAGCGAAGACGGAAACGCGGCCGCCGCCCGCCAGGGCGACCCAGACGCTGCCGTCCTCCGCCACGGCCAATCCGTCCGGGGAACCAGTCTCCGTCTTGGCGAAGACCGTCTTCTCGGACAGGGTGCCGTCGGCGCGGACGTCGTAGCGCCAGACGGTCTGGACGCGGGAATCGCCGTGATAGAGCGTCGCGCTGTCGGGGGAGAAGGCGAGGCCGTTGGTCAGCGAGATTCCCTCGGCGACGACCTGGCTGGAGCCATCGAGGTTGATGAGGTGGAGACTGCCGGCGGCGGGCTCGCGCCCATCCTCGAAGACCGGGCTGGAGCCGAGGGAGCCCGCATAGATGCGCCCCGCCGCGTCGGCGGTGATGTCGTTATAGCCAACGTTGCCCGCATCGGGATCGCGGTCGAGCACGGTGAGCGTGGGGCCGCCGTCGAAGGGCTTGTAGGAAATGTTGCGTCCGCTGACGATGAGCCCCGATGCGGGCTCGGAGCCGTCCGCTTGGTGGAGCGACATGCCGCCGATGCCGCGCCGATGCTCGAAGACGGTGCGGACCTGTCCGGCGTCGTTGACGGCGAAGACACCGCCCCCGAGCACGTCACTGAAGATCAGACCGTGTTCGGGGCTGTAGACGGGACCTTCGACGAGCCCATAGCCATGCGCGAGGCGTTCCATTCGCATCCTCCGTACTGCAGCCTGCAAGTAGAAGGCAGCCTGCTGGTGGAATGAAGATAGCGGCTCCAGATCGCCGTAGGGCGCAGATTCATGGGTTAGACTGCGCCCGCTTCATCCACCAAGCCGCCCGAACGTCCGACAGACGGGGGCCGACGAGATGAGCGATTCCGCGAGGGAAATCATGGACAAGGGTGAGTCGGTGATCGCCGGTGGGAACGTCGAGTTCGCGCTCCAATACCGCGACGACATTCCGGGCGACGAGGGCCTCTGCATTCAGATCTACGCGCAGGTGTCGGGAACGGACACAGAGCTGCTGCGCTTCGACTGCTTCGCGACCGCGCCGCACTATCACTACGGTCCAGAAGCGGACGATGAGCGGCTGATCTTCGATGCCACGGCGTCTGGGGATCCTTTGGACTGGACGCTGGACTGTTTCGGCCGGGGCCGGTTGGAGGCGATGATCCGCCGAGCCGGGTATGCCTCAGTGGCGGACGAGTTGGATGAGAAACTCGTCCAGTCCCTGCTGCCATCGGTGGAGGAGCAGGCTCGGACGTTGGTGGCGAAGCACTCGTCGTAGAGACGGGACGAATTGGCCGCGGTCGAGGGGCCGCAGTGCACTGAGCGGAGGATTCAAATGTCACTCGATGGGAAAGTCGCACTCGTTGCGGGAGCAAGCCGAGGGATTGGCGCGGATGTCGCGAAAGCGCTGGCGGCGGCGGGAGCGAAGGTGGGGGTGGCCGCGCGGACAGAAGAGGTGCAGGACGCGCGACTACCGGGGACGATTCACTCCGTCACCGCCGAGATCGAAGCGGCGGGGGGCACCGCCATCCCCGTAGTCCTCAATCTTCGCGAAGCGGAGATTATCCGCGCCGCGGCGCAACGGGTCGTCGATGAGTGGGGGCGGCTGGACATTCTCGTCAACAACGCCGCGATCTTCGTACCGGGCGACCTGGAGTCGGTGCTGGATCGGCACATCGAACTCAGCCTGCAGGTGAACCTGCGCGGACCGATCCTGATGATGCAGGCGGCGCTGCCGCACATGAAGGCGTCGGGGGGTGGGAGCATCATCAACGTCTCGTCGAGCGGATCAAAGTTCCCAGGGCCAGGGCCGTACGAGGCCGGGCGTCGACTGGGCGATGACCTGTTCTACGGTCCGGAGAAGTCGGCGATCGAGCATTTTTCGCAGCGCCAGGCGCTGCAGCTCCAAGGCGACGGGATCTCCGTCAACGTGCTGTCGCCGACTGGACGAATCAAGACGCCGGGCAACATCTTCTTCTCCAACGACAAGGAGAACCCGGACACCGACTTCGAGACCGCGGTGGCGATGCAGAAGGGCGTCGTCTGGATCTGCGAGCAAGCGGCGGACCAATACACGGGCAACATCGAATTCGACGATGCGTTGGTCGAGAAGCAGGGCCTCTAGCCTCCACCACCTCTCCCGCAATTGACGATTTCCGGGGAATGAACAACGCCGCACCAGTTGACGAAGGCAGACCATGAACGCCAATGACCTGATCGCCCAGATTCTCAAGCAAGAGGGCGTGGAGCAGATGACGTGCTTCCCCAACAACCCTCTGATCGAGGCGGCGGCGCAGCAGGGCATCCGCCCGATCATGTTCCGGCACGAACGCGGCGCGATCATGGCCGCCGACGGTTTCAGCCGGATGAGCGACGGGAAACGCTTTGGCGTGGTCGCGACGCAGAACGCGGCGGGCGCGGAGAACTCAGTGGGCGGGTTGGCGCAGGCGTTCGCGGATAACGTTCCGATTCTCGTCTTGCCGGGCGGGTACCCGCTGGATCAGCGACAGGTGCGGCCCAACTTCTGGGCGCTCGAAAACTACCGTGGCGTGGTCAAGATGGTGGAGTCGATCGACACGCCGGACCAGGTCCCGGATGTGATGCGACGCGCCTTCCAGGCGCTGCGCAACGGACCGGGTGGACCTGTGGTCGTGGAGCTGACGTCGGATGTCTGCGCGCGAGAAGTCTCGGACGACCTGCAGCCCTATCACTCGCCGGGAACGGCGCAGCAGGTTCCGGCACATAGCGAGATCGAAAAGGCTGTCACCGCGCTCCTCGACGCTGAGCAACCGATGATCTGGGCGGGCTGGGGCGTGCTGATGTCGGGCGCGACGGCGTCGCTGCAGGCGCTGGCGGAACTGACCGGGATTCCGGTCTTCACGACGATGGAAGGCAAGTCGGCCTTCGACGAGCGCCACCCCCTGTCCTTAGGCGCGGGCAGCGGCGCGACGACGGGACCGGCCCATCGTTGGATTGTGGAGTCAGACTGCGTCCTGGGCCTGGGGACCAGCTTCAGCCACAACGGCTACTGCCAGCGCGTTCCCGCCGGCAAGACGGTGATTCACAACACCATCGCCACGGACGACATCAACAAAGAGACGCCCAGCGACATTGCCTTGCTAGGCGACGCCGGACTGACGATCGACGCCATGATTGAGGAAGTGAAGGCGCGAACGGGCGGGAAGGCGCGCGAGACGGGCGTGGCCGCGGCGATCGCCGATGCGCGCCAGAACTGGCTCGCCGACTGGTCCGGGCTCCTGGAGTCGGACGAGGAACCGCTGAACACGTATCGCGTGATTCACGAGATCGATACGAACATCGACCATGAGAACTCGGTCATCACGCACGACGCTGGCGCCCCGCGCGACTCGATGGTGCCATTCTTCACAGCGACGACCCCACACAGCTACATCGGCTGGGGCAAGACAACACATCTGGGCTTCGGTATCCCGTTGCTGATCGGCGCCAAACTGGCCGATCCCAGCCGGTTCTGCCTCAACCTCATGGGCGACGGCGCCTTCGGGATGTCGGGCTTGGACCTGGAAACCTCCGTGCGGGAAGAGTTGCCGATCACGACCGTGATTCTGGATAACGGCGGCATGGCCACCTACCCCGGCGGGTTCCCCACGGCGCGGAAGCAGTTCAACTTCTCTCAGATGACCGGAAACTACGCGACGATCGCGGAAGGCCTCGGCGCGACCGGGCTCACGGTCACGAAGACGGCAGAGATGGGTCCCGCGATCCAGGAGGCCCGCCGGCTCAACGCCGCCGGCACGACGGTGCTGATCAACGTGCACTCGAACTTCGAAGCGAAGAAGTCCCGCTTCTAGGGACTCAGAGCCCGGCGCGAGGCCGCGGAAGGCGCGGTCTGGCGCCGACCCTGCTCGCTAGCTGGCCCCCCGCAGTCGAGGATCGAGTACGTCTCGCAAACCGTCGCCCAGCATATTGAACGCGAACACCGTGACGCTCAACGCGGTGCCCGCGGAGATGACGATCCAGGGTTGCAAGGTCAGGAACGCGAGTTGGGTGCCAGACACCATGCCGCCCCAATCCGGCGTCGGTGGGAGAATGCCCACGTCTAGAGCATCATGCAGTTCTGTCTTGAAGCACGAACTGTTGTACTCGACCGAAATTGCCGGATTTCCCCGCGTCACTTGTCAAGGAGACAATGCCCGAGCGCATCCTGATCCAGATCATCTTTCAGTCCTGCAACAGACACCAAATCGCGAGCCCAACGCATTTCGCCTTCTACCTAGAGAGATACGCCGCCCTCAGCCCGCGCTCGGCGCAGTGCAACGCGGGGCCGGTGGGGCGCATCGCCGCCCACATAATCCACGAGATCTCCCGCGTTTCGGTTCCGTCTGCCGCCCACACCTCTTCGTCCGTTCCCCCAACACGGCCTTCCCCCACCCGGCCTGCCCCTCCCGTGAAGCCGTCGCGGACGGGTATCCTCCCGCGGATGAAGGAGTGTCCCATGCCCATCGACGAACAGCGCCGCAGCTGGCGCCCCGGCGACAGCTGGGACGAGGCCCTCGCCGAACTCGACTACATCCGCTCTCTGGCCCGCGAGATGGGCGGGCCCGAGCGGATCCAGCGTCAACATGACGCGGGCCGATACACCGTGCGGGAGCGCATCGACCAACTCGTCGACGCGGGTACGTTCATCGAGGCGGGCTCGCTCGTCGGGGCCGCCGAATACAACGCAGAGGGAGATCTGCGGGCCTTCACGCCTGGCGCCTACGTGATGGGCTTCGCCGAGATCAACGGCCGATCGGTCGTCGTTGGCGGCCACGACTTCACGATCTCGGGTGGCAGTCCCCACAACATCCACAAGGGGCCCCAGCAGTTCGCGATCCCCCTCGCCCAGCAATACGGCATTCCCTACATCCAGTTGGTGGAGGGGGCGGGGCACTCCACCAAGTCCGATGAGGCCGCCGGGCACATGGGGCTGCCGCAAGGCGACGGCTGGTGGCGCTTGTTGGGCGCCATGCGTGATGTGCCTGTGGTCTCCGGGATCATGGGCGCCTGCGCCGGGCTGCCCGCGGTAGCCGCCCTGACGGCGCACTTCACCTGCATGGTGCGCGGTCAGTCCCAGATCTTTCCCTCGGGCCCGCCCGTCGTGGAGCGGGCGCTGGGCGAGAAGATCTCCAAGGAGGACTTGGGTGGCGCCGACATGCACGTGCACGGCAGCGGCCAGGTGGACAACGAGGCGAACTCCGAAGACGAACTCTTCGACCAGATCCGGACGTTCCTCTCCTATCTGCCGCAGACCACGCATGACGTCGCGGAGCGGGTGGAGACGGGAGACCCGCCCGACCGGCGGCCGGAGGAGTTGCTGAGCATCGTGCCGGAGAAACGGACCCGCGCCTACAACGCGCGGAAGCTGATCAAGCTCGTCGTCGACAACGGCGACTTCTTCGAGATGCGGCGTTACTACGGTGGATCGCTGATCACTGGCTTCGCACGCCTGGACGGCTACAGCGTGGGCATTATTTCCAACGACCCCGCCGTCTTGGCTGGGGCGATGGACGGCGATGCCGCCGACAAGTACGCCCACTTCGTCGATCTCTGCGACGCCTTCAACCTCCCGGTCGTCCTCTTCATCGACATGCCCGGCTTCATGTTGGGCTCCAAAGCCGAAGAGCGGGCAACCATGCGACGTGGAACCCGCGCCCTGATCGCCTCCTTCGAGGCCGACGTGCCGAAGGTGGAATTCATGGTGCGGAAAGCGTACGGCGTCGCTGCCGACGCACCCAACAGCATCGGTGCACCCCACGCGGCGAATCTGCGCTTCGGCTGGCCCGCCGGGGAGTGGGGCGGGATCCCCATCGAGGGAGGCGTCGCCGCCGCCTACCGGCGTGAGATCGAGGCCGCGCCTGACCCGGATGCCCACCGGGCTGCGATCGAGGCACGGATGTTGCGGCTACGGTCGCCTATCCGGGCCGCCCACCAATTCGACGTGATCGACCTGATCGATCCGCGCGACACGCGCAAGCTTGCCTGCACCTTCATCAAGGCCGCGCAGCCGCTGCTGAAACGCCTCGCGGAGCGCCCAAAGCGGATCGTGCGGCCATAGCCGAGGCGCGCAGGAGACCGGATCCGGTCGTGATAAACTCACCGCCATGACCAAACATGCCCCCCTCGAGGGCCTGCGCGTCCTCGACATCTCCGAAGGACTGGCGGGCCCTTTCTGCGGCAAGCTCCTGGCCGACTGGGGCGCCGACGTCTGCAAGGTGGAACGGCCCGGCATCGGCGATCCGGCGCGCGAGCTCGGGCCCTTCCCCACTGACGAACCCGACCCTGAGGCGAGTGCGGCGTTCATCTTCGTCAACACCACTAAACGCGGGATCACGCTGGATCTTGCCTCCGTGGACGGTCTGGCGCGCTTCCGTCAGCTACTCGCCCACTACGACGTCGTGATCGCAGGGGAGACGGCGGGAGAGCTGGAGGCACGGGGACTCGGCTACGCCCAGCTTCGCGCCTGGAACCCGGAAGTCATCCTCACGACGCTGAGCGGCTTCGGATCAGACGGGCCCTATGCCGGGTACAAATGGTCCCACCTGATCGCGGGAGCGATGAGCGGCTGGTCCAACAACTGCGGCCTTCCGGACCGGGAGCCGCTGCAGGCGGGCGGGTCAGTAGCTGAGCTGTTCGCGGGCTCGTTCGCGGCGACGGCGACGCTGCTGGCCGTGATGGGCCGTCGGGCCCACGGCGGCGGCGAGCACGTCGACGTCAGCGCGCAGCAAGCCACCCTCACGGGCGCGCTGACACCCACCCTGCACTACGAGTACTACGACGTCATCCAGGAGCGCCACTCCAACCGGCACACCGGACCATCGTTCATCCTCCCAGCGGCGGAGGGATACATCGGGGTCAACGTCCTGACCCAAGCGCAGTGGGAGTTGCTCTGCCAATTCCTCGGGCGTCCCGACATGCTGGAGGACCCGCGCTTCCAGCCCACCACACGGCTCCAGCACATGGATGAGGTTGCGCAGGAGTTCGCGCCAAGTGTGGCCAGACGCTACCCCGACGAAATGTTCCATGAGGCGCAGGTCTGGCGCGTGCCATTCGGGCTCGTGCCCGGTCTAGCGGACATTCCCGCGCTACCTCCCCATCGCGACCGAGGCTTCTTCACGACGATCGAAGTCGGCGCGCGAGAGGTACAAATCCCCGGCCTCCCGTTCAACTCAAGCGTGACGGAGTCGCGGGTCACGCGACCGCCACGCCTTGGCGAGCACAACGAAGAGATCTTGGCGGAGCTGGCCCACTCGAAGCTCACCCAGAACCATCCGGCGGAGACCCTGTCCCCCGCAGCGGGGTCGGACGCCGGACAGGACGAGTCCAATCCGCTACCGCTGGCCGGGCTACGAATCATCGATCTGTCGATGTTCATGTCTGGTCCAATGCTGACGGGGATCTGCGCGGATGCCGGGGCGGATGTGATCAAGGTGGAGTCCGTGCAACGCATCGACGGCTGGCGCGGAGGCGGCCGCGGCGAAGACAAGGCCTGGGAACGCTCCCCTGTCTTCAACTGGATCAACCGCAACAAGCGCGGCATCACCCTGAATCTCACCGACCCGGTGGGCGCCGACCTGCTCAAGCGTCTTGTCGCCGACGCCGACGTGGTGATCGAAAATTACACGCCACGCGTCATGGGAAACTTCGGCTTGGGGTTCGACGTCCTGCGCGAGATCAAGCCCGACCTGATCATGATGTCGATGCCCGGATTCGGGGGCAGCGGCGCCTGGAACGATTATGTCGCCTTCGGACTTTCAACGGAGCAGATGGCAGGGATCAGCCACCTCACTGGCTACGAAGACGGGCAGCCGCTGTTTACGGGTACCAACGGCGGAGACCACTTGGTGGGTGTGATGGCGGCGGGCGCCATCCTCAGCGCCCTCCATCATCGCGACCGGACCGGGGAGGGCCAGCACATCGATCTGGGACAGGTTGCCGTGTCGTCGATGTACATCGGGGACGCCCTGACCGGCTGGGCGCTGAATGGACGCGATCCCGGTCGGGTTGGGAACAGACACCGCGCCATGGTCCCCCACGGCATCTACGCCTGCCGCGACGCAGGCTGGATCGCCATCGCCTGCCGCGATGCGGAGGAATGGACAGCGCTCGCTCACCTGATCGGGAAGCCGGAGTGGGCAGAGGGCGACGCACCGTATCTAGAATTCGCCGCCCGTTGCCGCGATGCGGACCTGATCGACGCCGCGATTAGCGCCTGGACGGAGCCCCAGCCACACATCGAACTGATGCACCGACTCCAAGCCCATGGGATCACCGCTGGGGCCGTGCTCAATGGCCCCCAACTGTTGGCCGACCCACATCTTGCTTCACGAGGCGGGTTCATCGCCCAAGACCGCCCAGGCCTAGGCATCAAGCACTACCCCAACCAGCCCTACCGCTTCGCGCGGGCGGGGACCATCGAACAGCCGAGCCGGTCGCCTCTCTTGGGAGAACACAGCCGCGAGGTGTTGGGATCGTTGCTTGGGCTCAGCGAGTCGGAGTTGGACCAACTCGAACGCGACGACGTGATCGGCACGTTGCCCATCGCTGCGCGTCCTGACTAGGACAGGCCGAGCGCTTGCGGCGAGAGCCAGCAGGCGCCACGGCTCGATCGGCCATCAGCGCTCGCATGATTCCAGATCCCATGGCCGCGCCCGTGCCGGAGCCGCAAGAGGTCACCCACATATCGAAGGACCCGGTTGGCTGGCGTCCACTAACCCACGTACCCTGTTCAGGTACCCACCGCCGGAGGGGACGCCAAACCGATTCTTCGGAGTTCCGGCGGGGGCAGATTGGACACGATGCAACACGACACTGACGGCGAGGCTCGCCGCAAACGAATCGTCATGGTGCACCCGAAGTTCCCTCCATCGTTTTGGAGTTTCGGCTTCGTCAAGGATATTGGTGGCTTCAAGGCCGCCATGCCTCCCCTCGGCCTGGCGACCTTGGCGGCCCTGACACCCGATCGCTACGACGTCTCCATCGTCGACGAGAACATCGAGCCCATCGACTTCAAGGTGGAGGCGGACCTGATTGTGCTGTCCGCCATGGGCATCCAGGAGGAGCGCCTCTTCGAAGTGGCCGACCGTTTCCGTGAAGATGGCTACACGGTCTGCATGGGTGGCCCGATCTGCAACGTGGTGCCGGAGCGCTGCCGCCCACACTGCGACGTCCTCTTCGAGGGCGAGGGGGAGTACAACTGGAAGATCTTCTTGGACGCCTGGGAACTCGGCGAGCACGAGGACCGTTACATCCAAGACGAAAAGATCTCGATGGAGGACAGCCCCGCGCCTCGGCTGGACCTTCTCGACGTCAGCGCCTACCGCGTCGGTGCCGTACAAACCACGCGCGGCTGTCCCTTCAACTGCGAGTTCTGCGACATCATCGTCACCTACGGCCGCGTGGTCCGGATGAAGCCGATCGAGCACGTGCTGAAGGAGATGCAGGCCTGGGCCGATGCCGGCGTGGACTTCGTCACGCTGACGGACGACAACCTGGTGGGGAACCGCAAGTACGCGAAGAAAATGCTGAAGGCGCTCGGGGACTGGAACCGGGCGCGCCGCACGCCGATCAGTATCTACGTGGAGATGAGTATCGACTGCGTGCGGGACCCAGAGCTTATGGAACTGATGCGCCACGCCAACGTGACCGAAGCGTTCCTGGGTATCGAGTCGCCGCGGACGGAGAGCCTGAAAGAGACGGGCAAGCTGCAAAACGTGGCGGCGAATCTGGTCGAAGACGTGAAGACCGTGCAGAGCTATGGGATCGTGACGGTGGCCGGGATGATCGTCGGCTTTGACAACGACGACCAGGGGATCTTCGATGACCAGTATGAGTTCTTGCAGCTCGCGGGCATCCCCATCGTGATGTTGGGCATCCTTCAGGCGATCCCCCGCACACCGCTCTACGAGAGGCTGGAGAAGGTGGGTCGGCTGCGTTCCGCGGCCCAAGGCAACAACACGCTCAGCTTCACGAATATCGAACCGAAACAACTGTCGTACGACGAGCTCATCGATGGCTACCGCGAACTCTTCCAGCGCATCTACACCTGGGAGGCCCTGGGCGACCGCTGGCTGGCGAACGTGGAGCAGTGGGGCAAGGGCTCCGGGCGGCCCTTCATCCAGAAGCCGCTGGGACGGCTTCGCCCCTTCCTGCTGCGCCAGTCTTGGATGATCGCCCGCTACTACCTCACCGGTGGGCCCGAGCATCGCCGCTTCGCTTGGCGAATGCTCTGGGGCACCTTGCGCCGGGCCCCGAAGACGCTGCCTCAGACCGGCTCGTATCTGGCCTATTTCATTCACCTGCGCGAATACACGGACAAGGTCATCGCCAAGGAATACAAGTTCGACTACGCGCTGAACGAGGTGAACTTCGCGCAGAGCAACCAGTTCGGCGAGGGCGGCTCGATCAACATGGTGGAGCAGGAGAAGCAGCGTCGACAGACGATCGAGGTCTACGACGCCTTCGACCCGAAGGAATCCGTCGCCGCCTCGGACGAGGTCTAGCGGACTCAACCTTTGGCGGACCCATACCGGTAGCGCCCCCGTCGTCCCTCGCCAGACGCGCCAATCGCTGCGGCCGCAGAGCGCGCGCCGCCGGACCGTCGTTCAACGGATCTCGCCCAAAACGTGCCGCGGCTCCTAGCGGCGGCACCTAAGAGCCTGCGGAAAGTAGGAAACAAACTAGGACCATCCGCCTTGGACCACAGTCGGGGCCTCGGATAAAATTAGGATTCGCTTCTTCTCTCCTCTTCGGTCGCGGGCGCGTCTGTTCGTGTGCTGTACGCGAAAGATCCGCATGCGCAAACTGATCCCATCCAAACAGACGAACGTCCGCAACGACGTTCTCTCTGGGACGACCGTGGCGCTGGCGTTGGTTCCTGAGGCCGTCGCGTTCGCCTTCGTGGCGGGTGTGGAGCCAATGGTGGGCCTCTATGGCGCCTTCATCATGGGGCTCTTGACCGCCATCTTTGGCGGGCGGCCCGGCATGATCTCAGGCGCCACCGCAGCGACGGCCGTCGTCATGGTCTCGCTGGTGGCGGAGCACGGGATACAGTTTCTCTTCGCCACGCTTCTCCTGGCCGGGCTGTTTCAAGTGCTCGCCGGTGTCTTCCGGCTGGGCAAGTTCATCCGGTTGGTGCCCCATCCGGTGATGTTCGGCTTCGTCAACGGCTTGGCGATCGTGATCTTTCTCGCCCAGTTGGAGCAGTTCGAAATTCACGATCCCGCCACGGGCGCTCTGACCTGGATCCAAGGTGAGCTGCTCTACACGATGTTGATTCTGGTCGCGGTCACGATGGCGATCATGCACTTCCTGCCGAGGGCGACGAAGGTGGTGCCGGCAGGACTCGTGGCGATCGCCGTCGTCACGTTGGCAGTCGTGGGGTTCGACCTGGAAGCGCGCACCGTCATCGATTTCGTGCGCGACCGGCTGCCGGAGAGTCAGGCGGCCACGGCCTCATTGCAGGGAAATCTGCCGAGCTTCGCGCTCCCCGACGTGCCGTTCAGTATGGAGACTCTACGCATCATCCTGCCCTTCGCGTTTTTGATCGCCGCGATCGGGCTGATTGAATCCTTGCTCACGCTGACCTTGATCGATGACATCACCGAGACCCGCGGCCAGAGCAATCGCGAGTGTGTGGGCCAGGGAATCGCCAACGCCGCCAACGGAGTCTTCGGCGGCATGGGCGGCTGCGCGATGATCGGACAATCGATGATCAACATCAAATCCGGTGGGCGCGGCCGTCTCTCCGGCATCACCGCCGCCCTCGTCCTGTTGGCCTTGATTCTTTTCGGGGCGAACTTGATCGAAATTATTCCTCTGGCCGCGCTGGTGGGAGTGATGTTCATGGTGGTACTGGGAACCTTCGAATGGTCGTCACTGCGCATCATGCACAAGATTCCGATCACGGACGCCTTCGTCATCGTCTTGGTCTCGGCGGTCACGGTCTTCTTCGACCTCGCCATCGCCGTCATCGTTGGCGTCATCGTCTCGGCTTTGGTCTTCGCCTGGAAGCATGCCCAGCACATCGAAGTCGACACCTACGAAGACGAAAACGGCTACAAGGTCTATGACTTGCGTGGTCCGATCTTCTTCGGCTCGGTCGCCAACTTCAAAGAGCTGTTCGACCCCAAGGGCGACCCGCAAGACGTGGTGATCGAGTTCAAACGCTCACGCATCAGCGACCACTCCGGCATCGAAGCGCTGGACACGCTCTCCGACAAGTACCGGGCGCAGGGCAAGACGCTCCACCTCCGGCACCTCAGCCCGTCCTGCCGCCAATTGCTCCAGCGGGCCGGGGACCTCTGCGAGATCAACGTGCTCGAGGACCCGTCCTACCGAGTCTCCACCGAACTGCTCTCCACGCCGCCGGTCGCCACGACGGAGTCCGCATCCCCGTAGCGAATCTCATTCCCTTAGCGAACGTGATTCGGACTCGGCCAGGACCTCCTAGGGAGTCAGCACTCGGATGGCCTACGAAGCCAGCACGCGGATGGGGTCGCTGGCCAAGAAGGCGAGGATGTCTTCGACCGCTTCCCGAAAGAAGACGTCATAAGTCTCCTTGGTCACGTAGCCCACGTGGGGGGTGAGTACGACGTTGTCGAGGCTGAGCAACGGATGCCCGGGAGGCAACGGCTCCACGTTGAAGACGTCGAGGGCCGCTCCAGCGATGGAGTGCGCCTGGAGTGCCTCGACCAGCGCCGATTCGTCCACAATCGGACCCCGCGACGTATTGATCAGGTAAGCACTGTCTGGCATCAGGCCAAGCTCGGCCGCGCCGAGCAGTCCCTGCGTCCGCTGCGAGAGAATGAGATGAATCGTGACAACGTCGGACCGGCGCAGCAGATCGTCCTTGCTGGCGGCCAACGCGACGCCCACTTCGTCGGCCCGCTCCGCCGTCAGGTTCTGACTCCAAGCCAACACCTCCATGCCGAAGGCCAGCCCAACCTTGGCGACCTGGCTGCCCAGCCTGCCCAACCCCACGACCCCTAGCGTCTTGCCGTGCACCCCCTCACCGATATCGATCTGCCAGCGCCCGTCGAGGACCGCGGTATGTTCCGCCGGGATGCGCCGCAGTAAGGCCAGGATCAGGCCCCAGGTCAGTTCCGCCGTGGGCTGACCCAGCCCGCCGGTGCCACAGACCGTGACGCCGGCATCGCGCGCCGCCTCCATGTCGAACGCCGCGTTGCGCATCCCGGTCGTGATCAAGAGTCGAAGCTTGGGAAGCTGCTCGAACAGCGACCGCGTGAACGGCGTGCGCTCGCGCATCGCGACAACGATCTCCGCGTCTTGCAAGCGGGCCGCGACGGCGCCTTCGTCGGCGAGATGGTCTGGATAGACCCGCACGTCGGCGACCCTACGCACCGCATCCCAGTCGCCGAACTGCAGCGCGACGCTCTGGTAGTCGTCCAGGACTGCGATCTGTGTAGCCATGAAACTCTCCTCGCGCCGCTACTAGCCGTCTCGACCGACCATCTGTCTGAATCCGGTCGATAGAGTACCTTCGGCTACGACGAATGACGAAATACTCACGCCGATCACGGCGATCAGAAGGAGCGACCAATGGCGGCAGATTTGAAGTTCGGCTGGATCACGCCCGTGATCGGACCGCCGGAAAGCAACCACGTCCCGATCGTGCAGTACCAGATCGAGAACATTCTCCCCACCGCCTTTGAACATTTCGATTCCGTCTGGATGGCCGATCACTTCTACGGCTTCGAGCGCAAGAGTGACCCGTTCCTGGAAGCCTGGACCACGATGACGTGGGTCGCGGCGCAGTTCCCCAACGTGCTCCTCTGCCACCACGTGCTGGGGCACGGCTACCGCAACCCCGCCCTCACCGCCAAGATGGCGGCGACGCTGCAAACGCTCTCCGGGGGCCGCTTCATCTTGGGCATCGGCGCGGGCTGGCGCGAAGACGAATACGACGCCTACGGCTACGACTTCCCGTCCGTCGCCACTCGGCTGCGTCAGCTTGAGGAAGTCATCCAGATCTGTCGGCTGATGTGGACGGAGGACTCCCCTCACTTTGAGGGCAAGTACTTCCAGATCAGCGACGCCATGGCGCCGCCCCATCCCGATCCGATGCCGCCGATCTGCATTGGCAGCCAAGGCGAGCAGATCGGTCTGCCGCTCGTGGGACGCCAAGCCGACATGTGGAATACCTTCATGCCGCCCAACGAAGAGGACTGGATCCGCAAGCGGGACATCGTCTACAGCTCGGCGCAGGCGGCCGGGCGCGACCCCGGCGCGATCGAGATCAGCGTCACGCGCGAGAAGTCACTGCCAACGACAGACGAGGAAGTGGCGGAGTGGCTCGAGACGCTGCGGCGCTGGGCCGGCCTCGGCATCTCACACTTCGTCCTGGACTTTGGGCACGTGACCTCCACGGACCTAGTGGAGCGCTTCTCCGCGGAGGTGATCCAGCCGCTCAAGGCCGACTAGCCGCTTCCACTCCCCACAGCCCGCGCTAGGGACCGTCTAGCTGCTTAAGCCGGTCATCGACGAATGTGTCGACGTCCTCCGCGATCTCAATGGCGCGGGCTGACTCTTGGGCATCGAAGGCGTCCCAAGGAATGCCCCCCGGCAGCGCCGTGGGGTAGCGCGTCATCACGTAGTACTTGTCGAGCAGAATCGCGACGGACTTGATCAGGTCGAACGACTGATCGAACGCCATCGCGTCCTCACACAGGTCGGCAAGCGCATGCCCCCAAACGGCATCGGCGCCACGTGCGTAGAGATACGCAGTCAGCGACTTCTCGGCCGCCTGCTGCGAGAGAAAGCAGGCCAGCGCCTGCCGGCCACCCTCGCGAGCGAAGCGGGCGTCGTCCAGATCGTGCCGCGCCTGTCGCCTCCAACGCGCGGCTTCGGACTGGCTGCTAGACATGTGCGTGGCCCTCGTCCTGATCAGGCGCTGATTGAGGGGCTCAGGGCGAGCGTCTCGCGAAGCAGCGGATGCGTTCCAGCCGACGAATCGAACTCAGCTGGAGTGAACACGTGGAAGCGGACGCCGACGCTGGGTCGGAGGTGCGTGGTGAAGAAATCGGCACGACGTGCGGGCGGCTCTACGGTCTCCTGCACCACGACTACCTCCAGATCGGATGCGGCCCGAACTGCGTCCCGTGCCAAATCACCGGCGAGATAGAAGCGCTCCGCGCCTAGCGGGCCCAATTCCGAGGAGATACGCAAGAATTCCTCCTCCAGTAGGCGCCGCCGCTGGTCTGCGAAGCCGAAGATCAGCGGCACGGGCTATGTCGTCGAGAGGGTGGGAGCGCCCGGCTCGGCCATGATCTGCTGCGCCGTCAGCGGGTAGGCCTCCTTCTTGTAGATCTGAATGCGGTGCGACCCGAAGTCGGCGATGTAGAGGTGCCCTTCATCGTCCAAGCGGACCGATGCCGGAGCGCGAAGCAGCTTCTGCGGCTCCAAGCTGACCATTTCGCGCAGCCGGAGAGTCTTCTGATTCGCCAGGATGTAGGCGCGGCCCATGTCCGAGATCGTCGCATCGCCGGTGAACTTCTCGATGTAGCGCCCCGTGCGATCGAAGAGCTGCACGCGATCGTTGCCACGGTCGGCCACGTACAGATCACCGTCGGCATCGACCGCGAGTCCGGCAGGACGGTTGAACTCACCGTCGGCGTCGCCAGACCGCCCCAGCGAGGAAAGGAAATCCCCTTCGGCATCGAACTTCTGCACACGGTCGTTGCGCCAATCAGAGATGTAGATGCTGCCCTCATCGTCGAGCGTGATTCCCCAGGGCATATTGAACTCGCCGTCGCCGGTGCCAAAGGAGCCGAACCCACCGAGGTGCTCGCCCTCGCGGCTGAAGCGCTGCACGCGGTGGTTCCAGGCATCCACGACAACGAGGTTCCCCTCTGCGTCGAAAGCGAGTCCCGCCGGATGATCGAGTTGGCCGGCGCCATCTCCATGCTCACCCCACTGCGAAAGCTGCTCGCCGTCGCGGTTGAAGGTCGTCACGGTGTGCGCGCCTTCGTCGCTCACGTAGAGACGCTCGTCCTCGTCGACGATGAGGCAGACGGGCCAGGTCAGCCCCGTGTCTGCGATCGTGCCCAGGTCGTCGTCGTCCCAGTTGATGATGCGGATGTTGCCGCCCACGCCCCATTCGGTCCGGCCCAAGACGTAGAGACGACGTTCGCTGCCCAAGGCCAAATCCATGGGGAAGCTGGTGACGCGGCGCATCCCGCGCGTCGTCAGATAGGGGAAGCCGGCGCGGAGCAGTGCTTCGGGAAAAGGCATGGCGGTTCTCCTGACTGAGGGGCGGGGGCCCGTGCCTCCGCCTGCGGCGATCTCGTTACGCGACCTGGGTACGTGAGTAGGGCTGAATCTGCTCAAACTCGCCACCCACGATGTCGACCGGATCGACGCCCATCCATTGCTTGAGGATGGTGCCGTAGATGCCGCGGAAGTCGATGGTGTGCTTGAGGTCTTCGCCCAGCAGCCAGTCCTCTGGCTTGACGGACGGGTACTCGGCGTAGAGCCCGCCCTTAACGGCGTCGCCAATGATGAAGGCACCGCCGCCCGTGCCGTGGTCGGTCCCGGAGCCGTTGTCCTTCATCCGTCGGCCGAACTCCGTGAAGACCAAGATGGTCACCTCTTCCGCCGCGTCGTGTTCGCGCAAATCCTGCATGAAGTCGGCCAAAGCGCCGCTCACCTCATTGAGGAGGCGTGGGTGGACAGGGGGCTGGTGGGAGTGCGTGTCGTATCCGGGGTGATTGGTGTAGAACACCCGCGTCCCCACGCCCGCAGTGTGAATCCGCGCGACATCTCGGAGCGACTTGGCGATGGGATTGCTGCCGTACTCCACGCTGGAGCTGTACTGGCTGGGCACGGAGGAGAGAATATCGGCCCCCGCCAGCGAACCGGTTCCCGTCCGGCTCAGGTAGTCCATCACCGCTCCGGCGCCGATCGCTGGCGTATACATCCGTTTGAAGAGGTCCAGATCCTCTGCCCGCTCCTCCTCCACCTGAACCGAGGTCATCAGCCCGTAGTTATCCAAATCGCCGACGGATGTCGCCGTCACTCCGGGCGCCGCCAACGCGCGCGGCAGACCACGGCCGATGTTGACGGCGGTCAGCGGGTTCTCGGTGCTGGGGTCCAAGTCGCGGACCAGCTTCGCCACCCAGCCCTCGGTCGCAATGATGCCCGGTTGGCAGGTGTGCCAGATGTCCATGCCTCGGAAATGAGACCGGCTGGCGTCTGGATAGCCAATCCCCTGCACGACGGCGACGTTGCCCGCGTCGTAGAGATCCTTCAGCCGCGAGGCGTTGGGATTGAAACCCAGCGTGTCGTTGATTGGCAGCACTTCGTCCTGATTGACCCGGACCAGCGGACGGGCGTCGTAGTAGGCGCCCTCCGTGAAGGGCACCAGAGTGTTCATGAAGTCGTTCCCGCCCGTGAGCTGAACGACGACGAGAACCGGGTCTTTCTTGCTAGCAGTGGTCATGAGCTGATCCTCCAAGGAATCCGATGCGGCGAGGTTTGTCCGATGGGCTTAGGCGAATTGGTATTCCGGCGCGGCTACGATCAACGAGAGCATGCGCGCCACTCGGCTTGCCGCCCGTTTTCTCGCGTCGTCCGAATCGAAACTGAGATCGCCATCCTTCGCGGCAAGCTCAAGCAGCGTGGACCGCGTTGCCTCATCGACATCGAGCGGACCCGCGAGGTCGAGGCAGGCATCGACGAACGCCTCAGCGCTGAGGGAAGCACCGCTCGCCGCCAGCCGGTCGACGATGTCACGCACTCCAGGCCGCGACGGGTCGCCAACATGTTCCACTGCGAAGTTGATGCGCTCCATCAGGGTGCCGCCGTCGATCCATTCCTTGCCCGTATGCCAGCCTTCCACACTAGGGGGGTCCATCAGGGTCTGGCCCATCGCCGTCATGGCGCTGTGTAGCTTCCAGAGCTGCGGCTCCGGCTCGCGTAACTCCCCGGACAGCTTCAACGTTCCCGCCACGAACTCCGCCGGGCATTTGACCCGGCTGAAGCGGGCCTTCTTGAACGAATCGCTGGTGAAGAGGGCACGCATCACCTCGCGCAAATCGCCGTCGCTGTCGAGGAAGACCTTGACCAGTGCATCGACGCCCGCCGTGTCCTCGGGCGGCTGGATGCTCCAGGCCGCGACCTGCGGCTCATCAGCCACGAAGAAGTTGAACATGTGGCGGACGATGAAACGGGCCGTCGCCTCCTGACGCACGATGATGTCGATGATGTCCTCGCCTTTGAAGCGTCCGGTCTCGCCCAAGAAGGTCTTCTCGCGGTCGTCGTGGTCTTCTTCGCTGTAGCGAAACTTGGAGCCGTAGCCGCCGTAGGGGTAGAGCGGGATCGGCTGCTCAAACGTCCAGCCGGTGAAGGCGTAGGCGGCGTTCTTGACGTCGTCCTCGCTATAGGCGCCGATGCCCATCGAGAACAGCTCCAGCAGTTCGCGGCCGAAGTTCTCGTTCGGCGTCGCACCGTGGTTCTCGCAGTTGTCGAGCCAGAAGATCATGGCCGGGTCGTGGGAGAGCGCCAGCAGCAGTTCCCGCATGTTCGAGAGCCCGTGATCGCGCAGCATCTGAATGTGCGTGGGGATGGAGGGACCGTGCTCCGCCTTGAACCAAGCCGTGGCGAAGACGTGGTGCCAGAAGAGCGCCATCTTCTCCCGCAGCGGCTGTTCCGTGTTGACCATCCGGTAGATCCAGCGGCCACTCCAGATCATCGGCGTGTCGGAATTCACCAGCGCTGGAAAGTAGCGGAGCAGGAGATCGTCGTCCGTGTCGGGAAAGCGCTCCGGGTGCACGAGATCGTCGACGACCTCTTCATAGGGGCGCTTGGCGTAGGCCTCAAGTTCCTCGCGTGAGGCGCCGGCTCCGGCGCGGCGCAGAAGATGGGCCATGAGTTGCAGTGACTCGTCGGCCATCAAATCCCCCTATCTGTCTCCGGGTACTCGTATGTCTTGAAGGAAATATAGACGTTTGGTTCGAAGATGGCACGAGAGCGCTCTGGGCGGCCAGCCGTCGTCGACGACGGCCCGCGGTCGGCACGCTACGATCTCCCAGGGCTCATCGTGAACCGCCCCGTCGATGGACAGGCCTAGCGATGGACACGCCGATGGACACGACCTTCGAAGAGACCGCCGCGCTGATCCGGCAGCACGAGGTGGGCCGCCGCGCCTTCATCCAAACGCCCTACGGCGCGCGCCTCATCTGCTACGCCGACCTCACGGCAACGGGCCGCTACCTGCACTTCGTCGAAGCCTGGATGCGGCGCGTCCGCCCCTTCTACGCCAACACGCACACCGCCGTCTCCTCCACCGGGCGGCTCATGACGCAACTGCGCGAGGAGGCCCGCTCCGTCATCCGCAAGGCGACTAACGCCGGGCCAGGCGACGAGGTCCTCTTCGTCGGCGCGGGCGCGACGGCGGCGGTCAACAAGCTGGTTGGGCTCCTCGGCTTCCGGATCAGCGAGCCGCTGGAACGCGCCTACCAGCTCTCGTCACACATCCCCGACGACGAGCGGCCCGTCGTCTTCATTGGCCCCTACGAGCACCACTCCAACGAATTGCCTTGGGTGGAATCGGTGGCCGACGTCGTGGAGATTGCTCTCGCCGACGACGGCGGCCTCGATCTCATGGATCTCGAGCGGCGCCTGCACGAGCACCGCGACCGGCCCCACAAGTTCGGGAGCTTCTCCGCCGCCTCCAACGTCACCGGTGTCCTCACCGATGTCGCAGCCGTGGCCAGGCTCCTCCACGAAGCGGGTGCCTTCGCCTTCTTCGACTACGCCGCCGCCGGGCCATACGTTCCCATTGATATGCACCCCGGTGACCGAGCCGCCCGTCTCGACGCAGTCTTCCTCTCCACGCACAAATTCATTGGTGGCCCCAACGCTTCCGGCATCCTGATCATGAACCGCGAGCTCGCGCGCAGCCGCACTCCGGAACGACCTGGAGGCGGCACGGTCGCCTACGTAGCCGGGCCCGGCGAGGTGGACTACACCGATGATCTGGCGGAGCGCGAGGAGGGCGGCACGCCGTCGATCATCGGTGATGTCCGAGCGGGCACCGCCTTTCTGGTCAAGGAGATGCTCGGTGCCGAAGCAATCCGCGAGCACGAGATCAACCTCGCCGACGTCGCGGTGCGCCGCCTGGCGCGACATCCCCGCCTGCACATTCTGGGCTCCGTCGACCAGCCCCGACTCGCGATCATCTCCTTCAACGTTGAAGGCCTCCACCACGACCTCGTCTCCGCCCTGCTCGACCATCTCTTCGGTATTCAGTCCCGCGCCGGATGCTCCTGCGCGGGACCCTATGGTCATCGGCTGCTCGACATCGATCGTGCGCGGTCGGAACGCTTCCGGACACAAGTACACCGCGGCATCGAAGGGATCAAGCCGGGTTGGGTCCGGCTCACGATCCCGTTCTATGCCTCCACCGAAGATGTCAACTTCATGCTCGAGGCCGTGGAGTTCGTCGCGACGCACGGCGAGTCGTTCATCCCTTGCTATGAGTTGAACTGGTCGGACGGCGTCTGGCGGCACATGGAGTCGCCGGCGCCAGACATCCCCCCGATCGAGCTCACCGTCGACTCGCTACGCGAAGCGGCGAACACCTTTGCGGCAGGCGACTCAGCCGCGAGCGAACCAGAATCCCCGATCTCCGATGCCGAGATTCTGGCCCAACGTCAGCGCTACATGCGCGAAGCCCATGCGGCCGCCCGCACTCTGGCCGACCGCTGGAAGCGGACCCCTCCCGAGTGGACCCCTCCCACCGGCGATCCAGAGATCGACGACCTCACCTGGTTCCGCTTCACCTCAGCGACTTCCATCCCTGGCGGTTCTGAACGGGTGTAACCGGACAGCCCTGATCGCTATCTTGCGTCGAGCATCAGCGAATCGATGAGAGGGGATTGCAAATGGAACAACGGCAAATCGGTGACACGGACCTGGTTGTCTCCGCCCTGGGCTTCGGCACCTGGGAAATGAGCACGACGTCATACGGCGAGATCGACGTGACAGAAGCCAGCAACGCCGTCGCACGGGCCATCGACCATGGCATTACCCTCTTCGACACCGCCGAGGTCTACGGCCCCAATCATTCCGAAGAGATTCTCGCCAAAGCCCTCGGGGAGCGCCGCCAGGAGATCACGCTCGTCACCAAAGTTGGGTTCGCCTACGACGGCGACAAGGTCACCGGCCGCAACTCCAAGTTCGACCACATCATCGAACACACTGAAGGCTGCCTGCGTCGTCTCAACACCGACACGATCGATCTCATGTTGATCCACTGGCCCGACCATGACACGCCATTCGAAGAGACCATGCGCGCCCTGGAGCAGCTCAAGGCCGACGGCAAGGTCCGGCACTATGGCGTCTCCAACTTCACCCCCGAGATGATGCGCGAATGCGAGCAGTTCGGGCATCTCGCTGCCAACCAGGTGGGCTACCACCTCTTCGACCGCCGCATGGAGGCGGAAGTGCTCCCCTACTGCGCGGAGGGCAAGACGGGATTCATGGCTTACGGCAGTCTCGGCTTTGGCCTCTTGGCGGGGGCCTTCACACCGGAGACCACCTTCCTCGACTGGGACTGGCGCAGCCGCGGCAAGGCATTCGAACTGCCGCTCTTCGAACGGGAACCGTTCCTCAAGGAGCTCCAGGTCGCGGAACGGCTGAAGGAGTTCGCTGCCGGGTTCGACAAGTCACTGCCGCAACTCGCGCTGGCTTGGGTTCTGGGCAACCCCGCGGTCTCCGTCGCGCTCGTTGGTATGCGCAATGAACACGAGGTGGAAGAGAACATCGCCGCCATCGACTGGCGCCTGAGCGATGACGACCGCGTCGAGATCGACAAGATCTTCGCGGAAGAACGGGTCCCCACCCACGTCGGTACGGCCCAGGCCGTCTAAGGCGGCCTGAGCCATCTGCGCTGCATGTACGTTGCGAGGCTGCAGTGACTCGCCGGTTTAGCGGCTGGGCCAGGCCCCCGGCACACTCGTCGCGAGCCATTGCACCAGATCCGCCGTCACCTCGACCGGCTTCTCCTGCGCGACCCAATGTCCCGCCTGGATCGTCGTCTCCGTGAGATTGCTGCAGTGCGCGCGCATCGGCTCCGCCAGACGCGACGTCGTGCACTCGCAGGTGTAGTCGTACTGCGCCGCAATGAAGAGCACGGGCATGTCTAGGTTGCCATCGTTCACGGCACGCGAGGCATAGGCGGCGTTAGCCTCATGGTTCATGTAGTACGAGTTGGGCCCGAAGAAGCCGTTGCGCTCCAACGCCGCCACGTAAGCCGAGAGGTCCTCCTCACTCACCACGTCGCCATCCCGCGGTACGGCTGGCGCCTCACCCGTGCCCCCGAACCAGCCCCCGCCCCTGCGCATCTCCGACGACCCCGACGGCTTCCCTTGCCCCGCCGGGTCACCCTTGCGGAACAACACCTGAATCGTGTTCCCCACGCTGGATTCCATCGCGTCGGTCGCCGCCCCAAAGTTCTCCTCGTAGAAGAGTTGGTACTCCCATTGCCCCGCGGGGTACTCACTCTCGGGATAGATCGTGCGATCGATCAGCGGCAGGCATTCATCCAGCCCGCGCTCCAACGTGTAATACGGCACGCACAAGTTCGCGACCGCCACGCAGCGCTCTGGGTGATGGCTGGCCACGTTCCAGACCACCGGGCTGCCCCAGTCATGACCCACCCAGATCGCCTGCTCCCGCCCCAGCGAATCCAGCAGACCGATCATGTCCGCCACGATCAGCTCCTGCGCATAGTCCGACTGTTGGTCGTAGACCGACGACCGCCCATATCCCCGCATGTCCGGCGCCACGACACGGAATCCCAAAGCCGCCAGCGCTGGGATCTGATGTCGCCAACTGATCGCCAACTCCGGCCAGCCGTGCACGAAAATGACGAGCGGCCCATCACTGGGTCCAGCCGCCAGGTACGACGTCGTATGTGAACCGGTCTTGACCGCGTGCTCGGTGATCGATGTGGTTGGCGGCACTGCATCCCTCGCTCATGGAATCCGCGCTCCGGCGCGGTCTCATTTCTTGTGTACAAGTCGTGTGTACAAGTCGTGCGTACAAGTCGTGCGTACAAGCCTACCCGGAGAAGAGTGCCGACGCTGACCTGGTCTACCATGCCCGTGCGCCCGATGCTCGATTCTCTAAGCGCAGAGGAGTCCCGACATGCCCCAGCAGTTCCAACGCGTCATCGAATCCCAGGACGACCTCCGCGCCGTGGTCGGCACACCCCACGCCATGGCCGTGGACAAGGCGATCTCCGAGATCGACGAGCATTGTGCGGCCTTCATCGCCCGTTCCCCGTTCATGCTCCTCGCTACATCCGCCGCCTCCGGCCGCTGTGATGTCTCCCCCAAGGGCGACGCTCCCGGCTTCGTCCACGTGCTCGACAGCCACACACTCGCCATCCCCGACCGCCCCGGCAACCGCCGCGCTGACTCACTCTCCAACATCGTTGAAAATGGCCACGCGGGGCTCCTCTTCATGGTCCCCGGCACGGACGAAACGCTTCGCGTCGAAGGCGAAGCACGCATCGTCGCCGACCCGGACCTCCTCGAGTCAATGGCCGACGACGGCCGCGAGCCCAAACTCGCCGTCGTCGTCGATGTAACGTCGGCCTTCCTCCACTGCGCCAAGTGCATCCGTCGCTCGGATCTTTGGGAGACGGAGACCTGGCCCGATCGATCGCTCGTTCCCTCGGCCGGAGACATGATCCGCGCCGCCACTCAGATCGAGACCCCCGCTGCCGAAATCCAGGCCGGCTACGACGAGTCCGTGAAAGCCCTCTACTAAGGCCGTACTAAGCGTAAGGCGCACGATGTCCGCAGCCACGAACAAAGCGACCGTCCGCGACGCCTTCAGCGCCTGGTCCGATGGCGACGGAAACGCCTTCTTCCGACTCCTCGCGGACGACGTGCGCTGGACGGTGATCGGTACCACCGCGATCTCCGGCACCTTCAACTCCCGCCGGGAATTCCTCGATCAAGCCGCTAGCAAGATCGGCGCCGTCCTCGCCAAGCCATTGGTCCCGCGCCTGATCAGCCTCCTCGCCGACGACGACCTCGTCTCCGTGCAGTGGGAGGCGACCTCCGAAACCAATTCCGGCAAGCCCTACCGACAGACCTATTCCTGGGTCGTCCGCTTCGATGGCGACCAGATCGTCGAAGGCACCGCCTACCTCGACACCGAACTCCTGACGGCAGTGCTTGAGGACTAGTCGTTAGCGGAAGGCCGGAATCACGGTCTCCGCAATCAGCCGCGTGTTCTCTTCCACGTAGTCGGGCGGGCAACCCTGCGCGAACGCGATCGTCCGCGCCCCCGCGTCGATGTACTCTTGCACCCGCGCGATGCAGTCCTCCGGCGACCCTGCCAACGCGTACTTGCCAACGAGCTTTGAAAAGTCTTGGTTGTACTGCTTGCTCAGTTGCTGATTCGCCAGATCCAACGCCGTCTCTCGATCCTTGTGCACGCACGTAAAGATGAACATTCCGCCTCGCACCGTGCCGGCAGGGCGGCCCGCCTCTTCGGTGAACGTCGCGATCTTGGCCATGCTGTCCGACAGCATCTCCGGCGTGTACATGTAGGGCATCCAGCCCTCTGCGTAGCGCGCCGCCCGCTTCATCGCCGCGTCCTTCCGTCCCGCGATCCAAAACGGAACCCGTGGCTTCTGAACCGGATGCGGAGCAATGGTCACACCGTCCAACTTCGTGAACCGACCGTCGAAGTGCACATCGTCCTCGGTTAGCAGCTTGTCGATCACCTCCAGCGCCTCGTTGGTCCGCGCCCCCCGCTCCTCCACCGGCACGCCCACGGCGTCGAACTCCTTGGGGAATTCACCGCCCACGCCGATCCCCAGGTGAAAGCGACCGTTGGACACCACATCCAAGACCGCGACCTGCTTCGCCAACAAGGCGGGTGGATACAGCGGCGCTAAGACGATGCCACTGAGCAGCTTGATCCGCTCCGTCGCACCCGCCGCCGCCGCCAGCGAGACCATGTTGTTCGCTGTGGGGCCATGAAACGCGATGTGCTCTCCGGTCAGGAGGTAGTCGTATCCCAGCGACTCAGCGCGGCGCGACTCCTCCTTCGCCCCGTGCAGCAGCCGCAGCGAGATCCCGAACTCCAGCGCATCGCTCACAGCCGCTCCTTGCGCGTGCCGGACTTACTCGTCACGGCCCTGCTCATCACGGATAGCGTCGGCAATGTGCTCACCGATCATGATGCAGGTCAAGTTCGTGTTCGCCCTGGGAATGTTCGGCATGATCGACGCGTCCACGACCCGCAGCCCCTCCAGACCATGCACCCGACCAAACTGGTCGACCACGGCCTCCGCGTCATCCGCCGGGCCCATCTTGGCGGTGCCCACTGGGTGGAAGATCTGAATGGCCGTGTCCCAGACGTACTTGTCCAGCGCCTCGTCGTCGTCCATCGTCTCCTGATCGAGCAAGAGGATGCTCTCGGCGTGCTCCTGCACCCCGGCCGAGTTGACGATGTCCCAGGCCAAGCGCATCCCTTCGCGCATGCGCCTCTTATCGGTATCCGTGTTGAAGAAGTTCAACTCGATCCGCGGCTGTTCGGTCGGATCCATGGAGTCCACGCAGATCTGTCCGCGCGAATCGGGTCGTTGCAGCCCCGGAAAGACGCCGAACGCGACCTCCACCCCGAAGTTCTCCATCATGTCCGGAAGGTCCCGCAGATCGAGATGATTCAACATGTACATCTGCATATCGTTGTCTTCGCCGCCGTCCGCCGTGTAGCGCAGCATCGTCTGGATCAGCGGCAAGTCCATGTCGATCACGCCCTCTTTCGGCTCGCACATGATCCCGGCCATCGGATGCTCGATCAGATTCTGTCCCACGCCCGGCGACTCATGCGTCAGCCGAATCCCCAGCTTCTCCACATCCGCCTTCGGCCCCACGCCGGACCGCAGCAA
>Ga0114996_10000059_pt1 | contig 137659 bp, 103 predicted proteins | sample ArcticOcean_MG_C_4_FD_87039 | JGI IMG/M metagenome (GOLD analysis project Ga0114996, IMG submission 87039) | Marine microbial communities from western Arctic Ocean - ArcticOcean_MG_CB4_134 | ecosystem: Environmental > Aquatic > Marine > Oceanic | place: Arctic Ocean: Canada Basin | collected...
ATCGCCGAGACGCCGAGAGCACGCCATTCAACGGTGAATCCAAAGAAGCTCATCGCCGAGACGCCGAGAGCACGCCATTCAACGGTGAATCCAAAGAAGCTCACCGCAGAGAACGCAGAGAACGCAGAGAACCGTCCGAGGGCTGGATCAGTCGCGTCGAACCACCGTGCCATCCCTCACAGACACTCGCCCCTCGGATATCCATTGCAGCACCTGGGGATAGGCTTCTGACTCAGTAGCAAAAACTCGGGCGGCCAGTTGCTCGGCGGTATCACCCGGCTCAACCGCCACCCGTCGCTGCAGAATGATTGGACCATGGTCGTACTTGTTATCCACGAAATGGATCGTGCAGCCGGTTTCCTCTACTCCGGCATCGAGAACTGCTTGGTGCACCTTCATCCCATAGAATCCTTTACCGCAGAAAGCGGGAATCAGGCTGGGGTGAATATTGACGACTCGCTGTTCAAAGTCAGCCGGGATCAGCAGATGTTTCAGAAATCCTCCCATCACGACCAGTGCAACTCCAGCATCCCTGCAGGGCTGAAAGACCGTCTGCCGAAATGCCGCCGCTGAATCGCAGTCCCCGCGACGTACAACCAGGCTGGGAATACCCGCCGCTGCTGCGTAGGCCAGACCACCCGCGTCGGCACGACTGGAGATCACCAGAGCGACTCGAACGTTCAGCTCATCACGATCAATACACTCCAGCAGGTTCCGCAACGTCGTACCGCCACCCGAGATGAGCACAGCGATGTTCAGAGGTTGGTCAGCAGGTCGGTTCACCCCGACACGTCCTCCGTCCGCTCAACATAGATCACCACATCACTGCCGCCGAGCTGCCGCTCCACACCCTCGACATCCTGCAGCGGACCGGTCACCAGGGAGAGGCTGAGTGTTTCCTTGCGGATCACATCGCCGAACTGTTCCATCGCATCATGCAGCTGGCCGTGGTCAGATTCAACCGCCACTCGAATCCGATCGGTGAATGCACAATCCAGTTCCTTGCGGCGATCCTGGACTAGCCGAATCAAATCACGGGCCAGTCCCTCTTTCAGCAGGTCCTCTGTCAATTCAGTGGCAAGCACAACTACACACTGGCCTCCCTGTGCAGCGGCCCAGCCCTCACGGGCCTCCAGCCCTACCTGCAGGTCTTCGCCATCCAACGACAGTTGTTCGCCGTCCACGTCCAGCACAACCTGGCCATCCCGACTTAACTGAGACAGCAGCTCGGCTCCGTCAGCCTCGCCCAGGATCTGCTTAACACGCGGAATCAATTTACCAACGCGAGGTCCGAGGCGAGAAAAATTCGGTTGAACGCGGTATTCCACGTACTCGTCCGCCTGCTGGTGATAGTGGATTGTCTTGACGTTGACCTCATCGCGGAGCAGGCCATCGTGCTCTTCCAGCCACTGCTGGTGACTGCCATCGGACAGCACAACCTCCATTGAAGCCAGCGGCTGTCGGACCTTCAGTTGTGATTCCATCCGGGCACTGCGAGCCAGCGAGGCGATCTCCCGCAACAGCGCCATCTGTTCAGACAACTGGGAATCGATCATCTCCTCGTCGGCAACTGGGTAATCGCTCAAGTGCACACTGCAGAGGGTCCGATCGGCAAACACACCTGCCAGCGTCTGCCAGATCAGATCAGCCAGGAAGGGTGTGAAGGGCGCGATCAGCCTGGCGGTCGTCAGCAGACATTCGTACAGCGTCCAGTAGGCATCCTGCTTCTCTTGTGACCCAGCCTCGTCACTCCAGAACCGATCGCGACTACGTCGCACGTACCAGTTGCTGAGTGCATCGACAAATGCATTAAGAGTCCCGGCGGCGCCATAATTGTCATACTGATCCATACAGGCAACAACGGTGTCAGTCGCCTGGTGCAATTCCGACAGTATCCAGCGGTCCAATTCACCGCGTTCAGCGACGGGTCGATACCCGTTTGCTGCGGCCAACTGGTCAGGACCCAGCTGACCGACGTCCCCCGCCAGCTCAGTCTCCGGCTGGAACTCGTCGATATTTGCATAGATCCCGAAGAAGCTAAAGACATTCCAGAGCCTCAGCAGGAACTCAGGAATACTCTCCTTGATCGATTGTTCCTTGTATCGGATCGGCGTCCAGGGGGCCTGGTTGGCAAAGAAGTACCATCGCAGGGCATCGGCACCGTAGCGATCGAAGATCTCCTGTGGCTCACGATAGTTCCGCTTACTCTTGGACATCTTGCGGCCATCTTCGCCGAGCATCAGACCCAGCACGACACAGTTGCGGAAGGGATGTGGCAACTCCCGCCCACTCGATTCCTCTCCCTCGTCCGAGAACAGCATCGTGCTGATCGCCAGCTGGCTGTAAAACCAACCGCGGGTTTGATCGAGTGCCTCGCTGATGAAATCTGCGGGAAACTGCTCGGCAAATTGTTCCTTTCCCTTGTGCGGATATCCCCATTGGGCAAAAGGCATCGCCCCGGAGTCATACCAGCAGTCAATCACTTCACTGACGCGCCGCATCGTGCCACCTTCGGCAAAAGGCGATTTGTACGTGACCGCATCGATATATGGTTTGTGAACCTTGAGGTCCTCAGCCAGCTCCGGATCTTTCTCCTTTGCCTGCTGCCAGACTTCTGTTCCCGCCAGCCCGGACTTATCAAGCAGCTCCTCGTAGCTACCGATCGCTTCCATCTCGCCCGTCTGATCGCAGACCCAAATCGGCAACGGGGTGCCCCAGTACCGCTCCCGCGACAAGGCCCAGTCGACGTTGGATTCCAGGAAGTTACCGAATCGGCCATCGCGAATATGAGTCGGCAGCCAGTTGATGTGCTGGTTATTAGCCACCATCCTGTCCTTGAACTCAGTCGTGCGAATAAACCAGCTCTCGCGCGGATACTGGATTAACGGATCCTCATCGGCTCGCCAGCAGAATGGATATTCATGCAACACCTGGTCGAGCAGGTAGAGTGTTCCCTGTTCACGCAATTGGCGGCAGATATCTTTATCCGCTTCCTTCACCCAGCGGCCGACATAGGGCCCGGCCTGGTCTGTGAACTTGCCATCCGGCCCAACCGCACAAATCAGTTGTGGCCCCTGCCCTTCGACAAATCGCTGTTGCTCTTCCAGCAGCACTTCATAGTCGACTTCACCGAAGGCCGGCGCCTGATGCACAATCCCTGTTCCGCTTTCGGTATTCACGAACGTGGCCGACACAACTCGCCAGGCCAGCAGCTGACTGCCACCGTCGCGCAGCTCGCCTGAGTCCTCACCGCTGGCCCTGTGGTAAAAGTCAAAGGGTGGTTGGTAACGTTGACCGATCAGCTCAGACCCGGATAGTGTTTCCAGCACCTCAAGTGGCCGCTTCACCTTTTCCGCAACCGTCTCGACCAGGTCTGCCGCCAGCACCAGCTGAGTCTCCAATTCCTCGTCCTGTACAACCGCATACGTCAACTCGGGGTTGACCGCGGCAAACTGGTTGCTGGGCAGCGTCCAGGGCGTGGTCGTCCAGACCAGCAGGGACCGTCCAGGTTGATCCAACAGCGGCAATTGCACGTAAACACTCGGATCGGCGACTTCGCGGTAACCCAGCCCGACCTCACCGGCACTCAGCGCAGTACCTCCCTGGGCCCACCACCAGACGATCTTGTGTCCTTGATAGAGCAAGCCGCGATCGAAGAGGTTCTTCAGCGACCACCAGACACTCTCAATATAGGATTGGTGGTAAGTCACATAGGCATCTTCGAGGTGGATCCAGAAGCCGAGTCGTTCGGTCATCTGGGCCCACTCTTGCATGTAGCGCCAGACACTCTGTTGACAGCGATGAATAAACGGCTCGATGCCGTATTCTTCGATTTCTTCCTTGCTGTGGATTCCCAGCTCCTTGCAGACCTCCACCTCGACCGGTAGGCCGTGGGTATCCCAGCCACCCTTTCGCTCGCACAGATAGCCGCGCATGGTGCGATAGCGAGGAAACAGATCCTTGATAGCGCGCGTCAAGCAATGGCCCGGATGCGGCATTCCATTTGCCGTCGGGGGTCCCTCGTAGAACACAAAGCGGGGCGAATCCCGGCGGGCATCGAGGGAGCGATCATAGACCTGCTGATCGCGCCAGAGCTGGATGATTTCCAGCTCCAATTCGGGAAAGTTAGGATTGCTAGGAACTGGCTTAAACATCGACGCCTTCCAGCCGGCCGCTACGACCGCTCGGTATCCTAGCCTTTGGCATCCCCACCACCTTTACCACCACCTTTACCACCACCTTTACCACCACCTTTACCACCACCTTTACCATCACCTTTGCCATCACCATCCTCGTCGCCATCACCATCCTCGTCGCCATCACCATCGTCGTCGCCATCGCCATCGTCGCCGTCGCCGTCAGAGGAATCTTTCCCGATCGCAGCGCCCAATTCGGCTTCGGAGGGTTCTTCTTCAGCTTCGATTTCGACAGCAGCACCAGGCGCAGATGACACAAAACCGGCCGAGGAGTCATCACTGGTCGACTCGAATTCGTCGTCCGCTTCCTCTTCAAAGTCGTCGTCGAAATCATCATCAAAATCGACATCGTCAAAATCGCTGAATTCCTCTTCTTCTTCCTCTTCAGCCATGACATACCCAGGGTTCGGATTACCCGTTTGCAGATCGGGTTCGACGAGCAAGTGATCACCAATGCCATCCATTAGCGACGGTCCTTCCAGAAAAGCAGAAACCAACAACAACACCCATGGCGAGGTTCAGCCGAGGGTGTCAGCAAGAAGACTAATCTAAGACTTTCCCCGAGTCAGTACAACGGCACTCTGCCGCCCGCTCAGGTGTGATACTCCGAATTGAAACTGACATACTCGACGGTCAAGTCACTGGTCCAAAACCGACAGCGTCCTGGTCCATCTCCGACCCTCAGTTCAATCAGCGTTTCCCGCTGATCACGCATCGATTGCGAGGCAACTTTCTGATCAAATTCCAGCGGAACTCCCTTGGCAAAAATGGCCATACCATTCAACTGTAGACTCACATCGGTAACCTCCAGGGGCACGCCGGCATAACCGACTGCCGAAACAATCCGTCCCCAATTCGGATCGCAACCGGCAATGCCGGTCTTGACCAGGTTACTGTCTGCCACTGTCGTCGCCACCTTGCGCGCATCCTGATCGGACGCTGCACCCTGGACCTCAATTCTTATCAGGTGAGTTGCTCCCTCTCCATCACTGGGAATCATCTTGGCCAGTGTCAGGCAGAGCTGATCCAGCTGCTGCTGAAAACGTTCCAGTTCAGCACCATCCAGGGGTGGTCCTCCGGCGGCGCCATTCGCTACCAGCAAGACCGTGTCATTAGTGCTGGTATGCCCTTCCACGCTGATACAGTTAAAACTCTGGTCGACTGCTGCCCGCAACGACTGCTGGGCAGTTTCTTCATCCAGCGCCACGTCGCTGACGATGACAGCCAGCATGGTCGCCATCTGCGGTGAGATCATGGCAGCACCCTTTGCCAGGCCCGCCATTCGATACTCCAGTCCTTCGCCTTGCCAGCTCAGACGACCGTGTTTGGGGCCGCTGTCGGTTGTCAGCATGCCCCGATTGGCAGCCAGAAACCCTGCCTCGTCGCCTGCCAGTTGGCCGGCCGCCTGTTTGATACCGGCCAATATTTTCGGCATCGGCAAGAACGACCCAATCACGCCCGTTGACAGGACCAGCGACTGGCTCTGATCCACATCCACCGATTCCGCCGCGGCCGCTACCATCGCCAGCGCATCGGCCGTACCTTGCGATCCCGTACAGGCATTCGCGTTGCCCGAGTTGACCACCACAACGCGTCCTCGTGATGTCGGTGTGCGTTCTCGATCGACGTTGACGGGCGCGGCACAGACCAGATTCGTGGTATAGACGCCGGCGATGGTGGCATCCCGGTCACTAAAAATCAGCGCCAGGTCCTCAACACCCTGCGTGGTCTTTACGCCGCTTGCCACTCCGGCAAACTGAAATCCTCGCGGCAGGCTGGTGTCACTCATGTGGCCAGCCCATCCAGCAGGGCTGTCGTCTCAGCGACTCCCAGCATCAAGTTCATATTCTGCACAGCTGCTCCAGCTGCACCCTTGATCAGGTTATCCAGGCAACTGACCACGACAGCTTTTCCAGCGGCCCGGCGCGCAGTCAGGTGGCAGTAATTCGTGCCACTCACATGGCGTGTCGCAGGCAGCTCATCGACCACCTGCACGAATGGCTCCTCGTGATAAAAGTCTCGCAGGGCATCAACCAGATCCTGCTGGCTGAATTCTCCGGCCACGTCCGCGTAGGCTGTGGTCAGGATGCCACGATTCATCGGAACCAGGTGCGGAGTGAAGACCACTTCGACCGGTCCATTGGCTGCCAGCGACAGTTGCTGGTTGATTTCCGGACCATGGCGATGTGCTCCCACCGCGTAGGCTGAGATACTCTCATTGCATTCAGGATAGATCGTCGCCAGCTTAGGCGTGCGGCCCGCTCCACTGACACCACTCTTGGAGTCGATCACGATTCCCTCGCTGTTAACGAGGCCAGCTTCAATCAGCGGAACCAGCGCCAGGATTGCGCTGGTTGGGTAACAGCCTGGATTGGCGACCAGCGAGGCACCCCGAATCTGCTCGCGGTACAACTCCGGCAAGCCATAGGGAACCTCACCGATCCGATTTGGATCCGGGTGCTCAACGCGGTACCAGTGTTCATAGACCCCCACGTCGGTCAAGCGATAATCGGCACTCAGATCAATCACCGCCACACCCTCGTCCACGAGTTGGCTCACCGCCTCAGCAGAAGCAGCATGCGGCAGGCAACTGAAAACCACATCAACTCGCTCACACAGCAGCTCCAGCTCAAACAGCTCAAGATCTTGATCCAGTCGACCGGCCAGTTCCGGGTGAACCTGGCTGACATGCTGTGGATCCTGACGGCTGGTCATCGCCGTTATTTCGACATGCGGATGTCGCAAGAGGATCTTGATCAACTCCAGGGCGGTGTACCCACTCGCTCCCAGAATTCCCACTCGGCTGGCCATAGCGATTTCCTACTTTGTTCGAATTCTTTCCCGCCGACTGGACCAGTTTACCAACTCACTCCAATTCTGAGCAGGTCAGCCTTGATCACTCGTCTCCGGCTAGCGGTTCGTTGCCAGCGGTTACTTCGGCGACAAGCTCCAGCAATTCAGCCAGAATCATACAGCTTGCTCCCCAGATGTTCTGGCCTTCGGCCGCCAGGTGCGGTGTTTTGAACTCCATCCCAGCTGTCCGCACCCAGTGTTCACCGCTGCTGGCCGGATCCTGCAACTCGCGCAACGATACACGCAGGATCTCCTGAACCTCGTCAGGGTTCGCGCTCATCGCAGGCCATTCCGACAACCGGCCCAGCACCGGCGTAACTTTGAAGTTGCTGGCGAACACATGCAGCGGGCTGAGTCGCCCCAGGATCTTCACCTCCTGAACATCGAGCGAGGTTTCTTCCTCGGCTTCTCGCAGCGCCGCCTGTTCTGGTGTCTCCCCCGCTTCGCAGGCACCTCCCGGAAAGCAGGTTTGGCCTGCATGATGGGCCATCGACGCTGGCCGCACGATCATCGGCAATGCCCAGTCGTCCGGCAACTCACAGAGCAGCACCAGGACGGCAGCGGACCGCATGTTCCAGGTTGCCGGTCCGCGATGCCTGCCATAAGTCAGCTGGGGCGCAAACTGGCGCTGCAGGTGGCTGCCATCGAGCGGCCTGGTCAGTCGTTCGCTGATTCGTTCAGTCAGTGACATCTTTTTCAAGGCTCCAGGCGGTAAACCTTGTACACAGCTGGACCGTCCCCGACGGGATAGATCCGTTGCAGTGGCAATTCACGGACGCCGCTGACATCCTGAGTCAGTACATAGTGCGCCCCAAACCGCCGTGCAAGCTTGTCTAACTGGGTTGCATCCATCGAAAAATACCCCTCCCGACGCTGACCAAGAACCGCTCGCGAACGCCGCCACCATTCGACAATCTCGCGCGGCCCCTGGGGCACATCCTTCCGGTTATACACCTCGGCCCGTTCGGCATACCACTTGAACGTCTGTTGATTAACGGGAGTCAGGAAGACCGCCTGCTGCGGCGTGTTCTGCTTGATCCAGCGGCAGACCGTGCGCCACTGTTCATATTCCGCCTGCCGACCAACAAGGCTCTGGCGGTCCGCACTGGGCCGCGAATCCCTGATCCTGTCTACTACCGTCCAGCCAGCGCTGGCCAGGCAGCCAGCAATAATTCCGGCCGTGACCAGGCACGACAGTTTGCTGGAATACCGCCGTGAGTCGCTTGCCAGGTGAACAAGCAGCATGCTCACGAACAGTGGCACAATCGCATCTGCCAGGCGGAACCAGTAGTAACGCAGCAGGGCCGCTTCCCGCTCATCCGACAGGCCCAGCTTATCGACGACAATTCCCACCGCCGAGAACAGCACAGCTGCCGCCGCCACAAGTCCGATCTGCCGGATCGCCGCGTGGCGCCATCCGCGGGTCCAGAACAACAGAAACAGTGAGCTTAGTATGGCAGCCAGGTGCCCGAGGATTTCGGCTGTTGCAAAGCGGGAAAACACGAGGTGATGGGGCAACCGCCGAAAGACGTAGATCACGTTGGCTTCCGCCACGATCTCGGCGTCAACGCCTTGCGACAAGAGCATGGCCGGGATCAAGCCTGGCAGTGAGAGCAGACCGCCGCCAACCAGCCAGGGCCAGATGCGTCGCAGTGGCAACCTGCCCGGACTGAATAGCCAACTGCCAGCCACTGCCAGCGTGGCCCAGCCCCCCACCAGTACATGCACGGCAGAAGCAGCGCCGAGCCACAGCCAGACTGCGCGCCAGTCCCCCTTGGCCAGGCTGGCCAACCCCAGGAATACCAGACCATAGGCAATCGGTTTGGCCTCTGCTCCGCCAACCACCCACTCACCCGACATCTGCGTCAGCGGTACAAGAACTGTATAAAGGCTTGCTGTGATCAGACCCCAGCCAGGCCGGTCCGTCACAGTGGCGGCCAGTCGGCAGAGTCCCACAGCCAGCAGCGACCAGGATGCCAGTCGTACCAGCCAGGCCACCAAAGTGAGTGACAACCAGCGAGTCGGCAGTCCGACGGTCCAGAAAAACACTTGGTGGGCATCGGCGCTGGAGAAAAAGAAGTCGCCGCGGCAGTATTCGGCGTCCCAGTAGTGCCGTGCCTTGCCAAGGTAATGCGCTTCATTGACTGATGGAGCCATGCCGCCGGACAGCAGCCAGAAGACTGCTACAACTGCCAGTGGCTCGAGCCAGCCCGGCCATCTTCTGCCGCGCTCCGCCAGCGCACCTCCAGGCTCGTCCGGTCCCGCCACGGTCACGGTCCCTCCGTATCAGCCAGCACGGTGCCGAGGCCAGCGTCCCGGGCCCGCTCCAGCACGATTGCTGCGAGCGCAATATCTTCCATGGCCAGCCCAACCGACTTGAAAATACCAATTCCGGGCCGTGCCTGTCGCCAGGCTGGCCCCACGCTAACAACGTCGCTCAATTCGACAGCCTGCTGCCAGGAAAAACAACCCAGCTCCGCTGCCCGCTCCAACTCACCCGCCTCCACTCGGCAGGCATCAACGCTATCACAGACAACCCAGCCCGCTCGCTGAAGTGCCCGGTCATCCAGTTCTGTCTTTTCGAGCCAGTTCGATCCAATTGCACAGACCACGGCTCCGGTGGCCAAATCGTCGCCCGCCAGGACAGGTGTCCGGCTCGACGTGGCTGTCACCACCAGCGGCATGTCGCTGACCGCCTGGCTGGCCGAATCTACCGGCTGCAGATCCAATCCCAACATCGCGCCCATCCGCTGGCAGAAGGACTCTCGCCGCTCCGGATCGCGACTGTAGACGCGGGCCTGCTTCAGTGGGCAGGCTGCTGCCACCGCCGCCAGTTGCGATTCAGCCTGCCAGCCGGTCCCCAGCAAGCCCATGCTGGTCGCCGCCTCAGCAACCAGCAGGCTGGCTGCCAGGCCGGTAACCGCGCCCGTCCTAAGCTGGCCCAGTTTGTTAGCTTCCATCACCACGACTGGCTGGCCTGTTGTCTGGTCATAGAGAGTGACGTGAAACACCGCTCCCTGCCGCGTCGTGGTGTACTGTTTCCAGCCGACCAGTCCCAGTTCCCGATCGGCTGCTGACATGCTGTGCAGGACAACACCATCCCCGCTGGCTCTCACTCTGGGAACATTGTCGATGAGGCCGGCGGCGGCACGCACAAAGGCAGCCTGCATGGCCATCACAGCCGTGCTGATGTCGATCAACTCTTCAACTTCATGCTCGCGCAGAAACAACATCCCGTCGACTCCCTGGTCAGCTAGTCCTCAAGTTCGCCAATCCGCTGAAAGTCACCCTTGAGGGATTGATAAAGCTGCTGGTACATGGGAAATCGCCGATTGTAGGCTGACCGGCTGCTGCGAACCGCAGCCGTCTCGCTCGCCATTCGAATCGTTGCCCCACAGGCTTCCCTGACATTCTTAAAGGCTCCGGCGCCGACAGCTGCCAGCAAGGCGACTCCGTAGGCCGGTCCCTGTTCGGCTTGGATTGTGACAACTTTCTTGCCAAACACATCGGCCTGCAGCTGCCGCCAGAATTTGCTGCGTGCCCCTCCACCCGAGGCTCTCACCTGGCGGACAGGCACCCCCATCTGCTGAAGAATCTCAAGGCTATCGCGCATCGCGTAGGTAACACCTTCCATGATCGCTCGGGCGATATGTCCACGGCCATGCTTGAGTGTCAGGCCGATGAGGCTGCCACGGGCCGCGGGGTCGGCGTGAGGTGTTCGTTCGCCGGCCAGGTAGGGGAGGAAGTACAACCCCTCGCTGCCGGCCGGAACACGGGCAGCTTCACGGGTCAGCAGGTCGTAGGGGTCCTTGCCGCCGGACTTACCGAGTTCAGCACAGAGACTCTCCACAAACCACTGCAACGAGCCGCCAGCGGTCAGGTTGACACCCATCATGTGCCAGGCACCGCGAACCGCATGGCAGAACGTATGCAGTCGCCCCTCTGGGTCCACCTGCATTTCGTTGCTATGAACAAACATCACGCCACTGGTCCCGATCGACGACGAGAGCACGCCTGGCCTCACCACACCGGTCCCAACAGCTCCGGCAGCACAGTCGCCGGCACCACCCACCACGACACACTCGGTCGTCAGGCCCAGCTTTTGAGCTGCTGCCCGTGTCAGCGTTCCGGTCACCTCCTCCGATTCGTAACAGCGAGCCAGTAATTCACTATCCAGCTGCAGACGCGAGAGCAGCTTCTTTGACCAGCTGCGGCGTTTCACATCGAGCAGCAGCATGCCACTGGCATCACTCACATCCGTGGCGTACTCACCGGTCAGTCGGCGGCGCACGTCGTCCTTGGGCAGCAGCACCTTGCGTGTACGGTCAAAGTTCCTCGGTTCATTATTTCTCAGCCAGAGGATTTTAGGCGCTGTGAAGCCTGTCAGGGCAGGATTGGCAACCATCTCGATCAACTTGCGACGTCCACCCGCGAGGCTTTCGATTTCCTCGCACTCCGCTGCAGTCCGCTGGTCATTCCAGAGCAGCGCCGGCCGCACGACCTGGTCGTTGGCGTCAAGGAACACCGAACCGTGCATTTGTCCAGAAAGCCCAATTGACTTGACGTCGTCCGGCTTCAGCCCGGCTTTGCGAATAACAGCTCGGACTGTCTTAACGGTTGCTTTCCACCAGTCCTCGGGGTCCTGTTCACTCCAGAGTGGGCGGGGGTGATATAACGGATAGGAGGAACTTGCCTCGGCCAGGATTTTGCCGGCCTCGTTGATAGCCAGGGTCTTTGTCCCCGACGTGCCAATATCGATTCCCAGGAACACGCTCATAGAATAGATGTCCTTCCCCACTCGGGCGACTCGATAAGACAATAAAGAGCGGCGCAAAAGCGTGATTGTAACGTCCCTTCAGGCAGCCGGTCCCCCATGGCTGGTTTTAATGTCCGTAAAAGCTCCCCTGCATCGAACCGCGTGAACGGATCTCCAGCGATTGACGTAATAACTGAATCATGAAACGCCAGCCAAGCTTTGCTCGCTATTCCACTATGTACGCCACGAATTCCACAGTTTCACGATCGCCCATGTCCCTGGTCCTGCTGGCACTGGCCCTGCTCAGCGGCTGTTCAGCCGATCCAGCGGAGCTTGACAACTCAGCCAGCGAAGATGGAGCGCAACTCCCGCTGCGAGTCGTCGTGGTAGATTCCCCAGCATTGGCCAACTCCATCAATCGGGCCTGGCGGGGTGAGGGTGGTGACGATCTGCAAATTACATCGCTTTCAGCAGCCGAGCTTCTCGAGAAAACACGGCTGCCGGCTGATCTGGTGATTTACCCTAGTGCCATGCTGGGTCCATTGGTTGTCGCCGGTCACCTGCAACCGCTACCCGCTCCCATGGTCGACCACACAGCAGACGCCGTTCAGCGACCCGAGCTTGCCAGTGACACCGAAGTCAGTTGGGCAGCGGACTCTTACGCAAGATCCTTCGGCTCCCCGACGCCGCTGCTGGTCTACCGACGCGACATCTTCGAAGCACTGCAGATCTCCCCACCCAGGACATGGGTCGCGTACCAGGCAACCCTCCAGCAACTGGAATCGCACCGCGCCAGCCTGGACGGGACTCTGCCGGAACATGTTGTCGCCGAACCTCTCGCCGGCCAGGATGCCGCCGTTACTCTGCTGGCGCGCGCGGCCAGTTACGTGAGGCACCAGAACCAGTACTCCGGCCTGTTTGACTATATTTCGCTGGAACCTCGCATCGCATCGCCCCCTTTCCAGCGAGCCCTGGGCGAACTCAAGCAGTCCATGTTGCTACAGGGTGACTTGGCCGCGGAATGCAGTTCAGAGGATGCCCTGCACAAAGTCCTCGATGGTCGTTGCTGGCTGGCGATCAGCTGGTCCTCCCACGCCGTTGCCTTGCTGCTGACTGAGGCCACCTCGCCAGCAGGCGAGATCGGTTTCAGTCCGCTTCCCGGTAGCCGCGTGGTATTTAATCCAGAAAGCGAAGATTGGGAAGATCGTGAGCGAGTCAGCCAGATCCCGTTGCTGGCAGTCTCTGGCAGGCTGGGGTCGGTTGCCACGTTGGCTTATGACCGCGGCCGGGCCAGCCAGCTACTCTTCTTTCTCACCAGCCAGGAGAGGGCCAACACTGTCAGCCTGCCGAGCCCAGCAACGTGGCCCACCTGGCAACGCCAGGCAGCCAGCGCCCGTGGCTGGATACCGGCAGGGCTAGATGCCGCCGCTAGCACCCTGTTTGGCCAGGCGATTGAACAGGCGAGCCAGGCAGGCGACGAGTTATTCTGTCTGCGAATACCGGGTCGCGAAGAGTACCTGGACTCCCTGGCCGGCGCCGTTAACGCAGCACAGGCGGGGGCCGCAGCTGACAACGCACTGCAGCTGGTTGCCGATCAGTGGCGACAGATCACTGAACGACTGGGGCTAATCCAACAGAAGCAGGCCTACCGCGGCAGCCTGGGGCTGGCGCCCTAGGAAATGTTTTTCTGACCAGCGATCAGTCGATATAATCGCCGCTGGTCCAGACACACACATCCTTCGACCCGGGAATACCCGTCATGAATTTCATCGTAATCGGAGTCAGCCTGGCCATCGCGGTCGTGGTGATCGTCATCCGGATGATAATCAAGACGCGGCGCGGCCGAGTCGTGGTCTGGTCAGAGGCAGCCAGCGGACTCGGCCTAGAATTCACTCCTCCAAAAAAGTTATTCAGCAAATTTGAAATGACCGGCACGGTCGCCGGTTTTGATGTCAGAGTTCATACCTACACCCAGAGTACCGGCGAAAGTTCTAGTACTTTCACGAAGTACGCTGTCCAATTCCCCTCATCGCTCGCACTCGGTTTGAAACTCCACAAGGAGGGAAAGATCCTTGGCAAGATCGCCAAGTTTTTCGGTGCCCAGGATCATTCGATGGGCGACAGCAGCTTTGACAACAATTTCATGATCAAGGGGGAGGACAGTGAACAGGTCAGTGAGTTTCTTACCCCGGAACGAAAGCAAGAGCTGCTGGAGCTACAACAAAAGCTACCAGCTATACGAATCACCGATAATGACATTTCCTGGACAACTGGCGGAGTGGCCAAGGATGCAGAGAAGATCGTGGAAGTCGTCAGCGATATCACTCGTGTCGCCTGGCACCTGGCTGGCCACCTGGTGAATGCTGATGAATCTGGCCAATAACTCGACAGACCAGTCGTAAAATGTTCTCCCGCCTGCGAAACCCTAGCGACTTGCGTCGGTTCAATATCGCGTGGCAATATTGGATAACCGAACGGTATTCGCATAGGATTATCCATCCGTGGAGCTTCCCGAGGTAAGAACCACGCTACGAGTTCGCACACTGCTTGCTGTACATCGCGATTTCCACCCACACGGCAGTCATGCCTCCCCCTGCTCGTACCATTTTCCATATTCTGCGCGTGCCGATCGTGGTGCTGGTTCTACTCTGCGCGGTCGGTATCTACTGGGTGCTTCAACCGGCAGCTGAATCCGACCGACGTTTACCAGGCGAATTCGAACAACACCAGGCACTGGTATTGGCCTGGGAAGAAATGCCGGTCTATGAAGAAGAGGAAGAGTTGCTTCTGGCTCAACGTAATGTCCTGGCTGAAATTGCGGCTGCGACCCACGCAACAATCCAGGTTGTGATCCTCGTAACGGATGACGAATCCAGGCAATCAGCCATCCTTGCTCTGCAAGAACGCGGCGTGCCACTGGCAAAAGTAAAAATACTGGATGTCCCATTTGACTCGATCTGGATCCGTGATTACGGACCGATTGGGGTCGAGCATCGTGACAAGCGGTACCGCTGGCTCGACTTCACCTATCAACTGAATCTCCCCTCCTGGACAGGACCCAACGGTGAACACACTGGGCGTCCCCTCGACGATGAGCTGGCCAAACAACTTGGTGAGCGACTCAATGTTCCGGTCACCAGCGTTCCCCTGGAATTGCACGGTGGTGGCATTGTCAGTAATGGTCGCGGTCTTGTGCTGGTCTCATCAGCCATCGTTGAGTGGAATCAGCATCAGTACAGCTACGATGAACAGCAAATTCACAACATAATCCGGGAACAGCTGGGTGCGACGACAGTTGTCAGCCTGCAACCACTTCAAGGGGAACCAACCGGCCACCTGGACATATTTGTAACATTCACGTCGGCCACGGATGTTGTCATTGGCAGTTACCCAACGCACTACGACCCATCTAACGCAGCCCGCTTGAATCAACATGCTCGTCGCCTGGCAGCGATTGAAATCGACGGCGAAGCCCTGAAGGTTCACCGCATTCCGATGCCGCCCCGTGGACGACAGATGTTTGGCGGGACGTATCTCAATGTCGTCTATGGTAACGGAGTCCTCGTGATGCCAACTTATGGCATTGACCCCGAGGGGGAGAGGGTTGCCAGAGAAACATTTGAACGACTTCTGCCCGGCTGGCGAGTCGTCGGAGTTGACTGCAACCCCCTGGTGATTGCCGAGGGTGCCTCCCATTGCGTCTCGCTGAATATATTTCGCTGCCCCCTTGAGTTACTCGAGTCTGCCGCGGCATTCCAGTGACACCCTCACCACGCCAAAGTCTCTTGCAGCGGGTATCAGGCCCGCGCACACCGCAGAATTACCTCTGCATCCCACTCACACCCGGAACGTTATCATGGACAGCGGTTTGAATATCCTCAGCGACGGATGACACCCTTGATTCTATTTTCTCTCACATCGTTCCCTGTCGGCAACTTTCAGCTGTGGGCCAAAGTGGACGTTCTGGTCGGCCTGGGAACCGTGCTGTGCGTCATCTTTATAATCCTGCTTGTGAGGGCCGCGATGCGAGGAACAGTTGCCTTGCGAAAAACCACTCATCAGGCTTGGCAAACGGCTGCGGATGACCTTGGGCTTGCCTATCAGCCTGCAGACCGACCGAACGACTACCTGATGGAAGGCACCATGGCCGGATTTCAGGTGAAAGTTGAGAGCACACTTGACACTCATCGTCAGAGTGCGGAGACGAAACGGCGGACCGCCTTTACCGTCGACTTCCCGGAGTCGCTTGGGCTGGGACTGGAACTGACCTGGCAGATTCCGTTGATCGGCGGAATCTCAAAGTTCTTTGGCGCCCAGGACATCGTCACAGGGGACGAGTTTTTCGACAAGACCTTCATCGTCAAGGGAAATGACCCGGACGAGCTGGTTGCCTTTCTCGGTGGAAAAACGCGACAGCAGCTTGTCGAATTACACAAGACTTATGGCCGCACGGGGATCGTTGAAGTGACGGACAAGGACATCTCCATTATCAAGTTGAGGACGACCCGCGATGCCGACGAAATAATCGCAATTGTCACCGACTTGACGCGAGCAGCCTTCGCGCTAGCGGGCCACCTGGCCCATAACGACAAGCTGGTGTAGCAGAGGCAGCGAGATATTATTTCCCTGCCAGTCCTCATAGCAGGCCGAGCGGGAATGCCGTTTCCCGCATGGACAAAGCTGGGGGGGTGACCGATATTAACTTCTGCCTGGGTTTGTTCCAGGCAAGACGCCCTGGGGCCGTAGCTCATTTGGGAGAGCGCCGCGTTCGCAATGCGGAGGTAGAGGGTTCGACCCCCTTCGGCTCCACTTTCACCATCCTGTCAGCCAGTTACTTGGCCACCGCCGGGTGATACCCGCTCGCCTTCAGACGCACTCGATAGAATCCACCACCCGCCGTGATATACAGCGTGCCTGATTCAGCTCCCTTGCCAAAGCAACAGTTAGTCGGCAGTTCAGGGGTCTGGATATATCCCAGCTCACGGCCCTGCTGGCTAAAAATATAGATCCCGAAAACGTCGGCCGAGCGAACTGCAGCATAGAGATGGCCCGCACTGTCCATCGTCATGCCATCAATCCCCAGTTGGTCGCCAAAGTTGACGATCACACGCTTTCGCCCCAACTCGCCGTTGCGGTTCAAGCGAAAAGCATTGAGCGTCATGCGACCTCGAACCGCGTCCGGATTACTCTCGGCCTCAGCCGTCCCGTTATCCGTTTCGGCAATAAAGATAGTCCGAGCGTTCGAGGAGAGGATGATCCCATTCGGTTTGCTGATGCCGGTATCAAGTCGACTCAGGCTGCCATCGGGATCGAGTCGAAAGACATCAAACGAATCCATCTCCAGTTTTTCCGGACCGACATATTTTGGGTCCGTAAAATAGACTTGCCCGTCAGGATGGATCACCAGGTCGTTCGGCGAGTTGAATCGCTTCCCTTCGAATCGCTCGACAATCGGAGCCACACTGCCATCCGGCTTGATTTCGACCAGGGCCCGCTGGCCACCTAACGGCGAAGCGCAACAGGCGATCAAGCGTCCCTGGCGGTCAAACATTAGCCCATTGGACATCTTGCTGTCGGCCGAGTGGACCGTGACTTCGCCACTGGCCGGATTGAACTTCATCACCCTCGCCGGGCCGGAATCAAACGGCTGGGCGAAGTCGCTGAAGTACATTGAGCCATCGGGTCCGGCCGCGGCACCCTCGGTAAAACCACCTTCTTCCCAGAGTGTTTCCAACAGGGCGCACTCAGGAATGATCGTCGTGTCTCCACGAATCTTCAACTCCTGGGCCGTCAGCGAAACGTTGGCGAGGGTAATGACAAGCAGAGCAAGCGAAAAAGTTGAGCGTCTCACAGAACAAGGTCCTCTATAAGGCTGCGGGGGCGGGAGATCGACGTGAAGATCAGTCGAGAGCTTGAGGATAATTGCTCGAGTCAGCCGAAGCAAACGTGGCTAGCTCATTCCGCGGCAACGGCCAACGCTGGAGCTTGCCGCCAGACTTCGGTTGCCTGCTGAAAAGCGTAGGCCAACTGCAACACACCCAGCTCATCGTGTTGCCGTCCAACGATCTGTATTCCGACTGGCAAACCGTCCTCTGTAAACCCAGCCGGCACAGAGATCGCCGGCAAGCCAGTGACGGTTATGAAGTAACAGGATTGCATCCAGTCGATATAGGTCTCCATCGCTACACCGTCGACCTCAGTCACATAGGGCTGTTCGACATCAAAGGGTGCGACCTGGCTGACCGCCAGCAGCAGGAACTCATGGTCTTCCATGAATTCAGCCACGCGATCCAACAGGCTCGATCGCTGGCGAGATGCCTCCGCCAACTGGCTGCCGGTCAACTTGAGCCCCTGGTCTGCATTCCAGCGGACCGTGTCCTTCAGCTTGTCACGATGTTGTCCCATCAGCGGCGCGTACTTCATAGCAAACCGCCAGGCTCGCAGGGTCTTGAAGATGTTGTCTGCATCACGAAAACTGGGTGCCGCCTGATCCAGCTCGCAGCCCAGGTCTTCAAACAGCGAGCCGCTCGAATCGAGCACACTGCGAACGTCTGCAGCCAGCGGAATCTGGCCATCGAGGTCCGGACTGAAACCAATTCGGACGCCTTTGAAGTCCCGCTCTAGTGAGCCGGCAAACAGCGAGCCAGGCTGCTCGATCGATAACGGAACGCGAGCATCGGGGCCAGCCAGCACCGTCAGCATTAACGCCACATCTTCCACGGTGCGGGCCATCGGGCCCTGCACGCCAAGCGGAAACCAGGGAGTTTCACTTGGCCACATCGGTACGCGGCCGGGCGAGGTGCGAAAGCCGACGACGTTATTAAAGTTGGCAGGATTACGGAGCGAACCACCCATATCGCTGCCATCGGCAATTGGCACCATCCCACAGGCGAGCGCCACGGCAGCCCCTCCGCTGCTGCCTCCGCAGGTACGCGATGTGTCGTAAGGGTTCAGCGTGGCACCGAAGACAGGGTTGAATGTCTGAGAACCAGCACCGAATTCCGGTACGTTCGTCTTGCCGATCGTAATGGCGCCGGCATCAATCAACCGCTGGATGATCAACTCGTTTTGGTCTGGCACAAAGTCGGCGAAAATGGGTGAGCCATAGGTCGTGCGAATCCCGCTGGTCATCACCAGGTCCTTGTGGGCGATCGGCAACCCATGCAAGGGACCGAGTGGCTCGCCCGCTGCTATCGCCTCGTCGGCGGCAACGGCTGCCGCGCGGGCGGCAGCATCGGTGTGGGTCACGATCGCGTTAACAACCCCATTCGTACGCTGCTGCTGGGCCAGGTGTGCTTCGAGCAGCTCGAGGCAGGAGATCTCGCCGTCACGGACCATGCGCTGCAGATTCACGGCGGATTGAAAACAGAGTTCGCTCACGGAATTCGACTTTCTTGTTGGCGCCTAAGTACTATTTCACTGTCTCGTTTTACTACATCACTAAGGCATTCTGCAGCAGCTCGACCAAGAATGGTTCAATCGATAACGAAAATATCCCCAATTCAACGCGATTAGGAAGTTTTACTGAAGTTGGAACGAAAGATGCACTAGTTACTCTCCAGACAACTGCTCCCGATAGCAGTCAGAAAGGGAATGACCATGCGACTCGATACACAAACAATTGATCACGACGACGGACGGATGGAAGTCCGCCGCATCTTCGACGGGGACAACATGTTGTTCTGGGATTCGGAGAATCCACTGGCGTATGAAAAGAGCATAGTCTGGTTCGACGAAGCACTCGATATGGAGTACGTCCGCTTCGCACTTATCCGGAATGCACGATCGCGCCGCGGCCCTCTGGTATTGACCGATCCGAGCAAAAGGATCCTGGGATATGCCAAGTTGACGGCTGACGCACCGCATGACCGCAGCGATGAGGGCTACGCACGCCGAGTCTTCTACCTGTTATCCGATGATATGGAGCGCGAGCACGTCACGAATGGCATGGTCCATCCGGTCAGTCGGTGCGTGGATCCCAGGACGGTCCTGCCCACGGTGCTGGGACAAATGCCGCGCTGCAATCAGAACCTGCAGCTCAGTATTGGCCACTTGAATTCGGCGGAACAGATCTCTCCGACAGTTGGCTAAAAGCCCACGCGACTGGACGTCTCGCGTGCCTTGCCACATCTATCGGTAGGATCCACGATAACGCCCGGGGATCACTCTCTATCGGAGTCCTCTGGGGTGACTCGGATGACAACGTCGTCGGCAACCGGCTTGGTATCGAAGCTGTCGCCCTTGTTATCCTTGCGATCGCGGCCGACGCTGTAAACGAAGTAACCATCGTCACGCCTGAGATAAAGAATCGACTCCTCGCTATAAATATCCGTCGGAATTCGGGTAACGAATTGCGGTTTCAATTCTGCCAGGCGATCCGGGTAATGGCCGTTGGTTCGTTCGAAACGAGCGATTGCGATCGCCACCTGCCCCATCTCCGACAGCATTACTGACTTGTCCTCGGCTAGGACTGCCTTCGAAACACCTGGCACCATCATGGAAATCAGTATGCCGGCCATGCGCTCTGAGGTAATCTGCCGTATCGATTTGCCGCTTAGCAAAACCTCCCGCGCCAGTGACCCGACTGACCTGGACTGCTGGATGATCTCTGCCAGCTCCTGATCGATTGCCGCCAGCAATTCCCGTCTCTCTTTGAGATCCTTCCGCTCTCCAATTTCGGCGAACTTGTCGTACCATTCATTCGCCATCCTCATGACGACATTCCAATCGACCATTGTTTGAAGGGCTCCCTCTCCGAACAATACCCCTGGTGCCGGCATCTTCCTTTCGTTCAATTGCTGAAAGACCTGCATTCCATTTCGCGAGATTGACTGTACCGTACTGAGAAAAATGAAGCGTTCAACGGTGTCGATCTTGTCGATGATCGATGCAGTTCTTGGCAGTTTTGCCAACTGCTGCTGAAAGTCCAGCAATTCCTCATCCGTCAACTGGCCGTGCTCAATGACAGTACCAACGCCTGCCGTGGCAATACCATCCATAGCGAACCCAACCAGTCCTTCAAGCACGGTGGCCCCCTGGGACGACAGTCGTGCCAGGCGGTGGATTGCCAGGAATTGATCACGTGCCTGTTGTGACTGGCCCTCGCCCACGAACAGGTGTCCCCGTATCGCCAGCAGCCGAGCCAGTGTGCGGGCATGGATCGCGCCAGGCAACAGGATCGCGATCAAGGCGGGACCTTTCTGTCCATCCGCCACAACATAAGGCGTATAGAAACGACTACAGCGACTTGCCTCATGAGCCTTCTGGAACGTCATCTCATTACGTTCCAGCCAGCGAGCCAGCTGGGGATGCTGTTTCCTGGTCCAGGGGCCTGCCAGGCCTAAGCCGTATTCCTTCGTCGCTGCCTGCCGTGTCTTTTGCTCCCTATCCTCTGGTTGATCTCCGGCCAGTACCGCCTGTTCCTCGATAGCGAAGTCCTCAAGGCTGATATAGTACCTGCCTTCTTTCGGCGGAACGCTGATACCTAGTTGCTGGAAGAATTCGTCCAGGATCTCGGGGCTCAGCTCACTTCGCCCGAATGCCTGAAAAATTGGCACAGCTGCGTTGTTCTTTGGTGTCACACCCTTGCTGAACATCTTGTTCAGGGCTGCCAGGTAATCGACATAGCCCGCCTCATCGAGTGGCCCATCAATGTGCGTGGTAGTCTTGCCAATCGTGATAAGTCGACTGGCTGGCGTCGCAGCCGGTTCCTGGGCGACAGAGATTGTCAGACCGACCGCGACGATAACTACGGCAGATACGATTGTGAGCTTGCTCATCGAACATTGTCTTTCGAAAAGAAAAGTATCGCCAGACGCCACGAAGGGTGATCTTGATTATAGCCTATCGCTACCGAGGATCAGCGTGAGTTGACCGCCCGGATCACATACCCTTGGCGATCCAGCCGCCATCGACGGTGATATCGGTCCCTGTGATGTAAGAGGATGCGTCGGAGGCGAGGAAAATACATGCACCCGCGAGGTCGTCCGGTTCCCCCCAGCGACCCAGCATTGTACGTTCCGCCCGATCGCGGCGCTTGTCCGGGTCAGCGAAACTGGGCTCACTCATTTCGGTCCGGATATAGCCCGGGTTGACCTGGTTAACACGTACATTCCACTGCGCCCAATCTCTCGCCATGGCCCTGGTCAATTGAAGTAACCCACCCTTGGCCGCCTGGTAGGCCGGGTTGTCCGGCATCCCAACCCGGGCGCCGATGCTGCCTATGTTCACAATTGAACCGCCCGACTCCTGCTGCCGCATCTCTTGCGCTGCCAGTTGCGAGAGGAAGAAGACGCTCTTGAGATTAACGTCGAGTGTGTCATCCCAATCCTGTTCACTGTATTCACCGTCGCCGGTCCGGGTGATAGCAGCGTTATTGATCAGCACATCGATGCGACCACATTCTGCAACGGTCTGCTGACAGATCTGCTGCCGCTGGTCAGCAGACGAGACATCCGCCTGGATTGCCAGCGCCTGGGAACTTCCGTAACTGCCAACCTGTTCGATAAGCGACTCACTTCTCGCGACCAGGACGACACGAGAACCAGCCTCAAGCAACGCCTCCGCCACCGCTCGTCCGATACCTCGTGAGGCACCGGTCACGATCACAACTCGTTGTTCCACTGAAAAGCGTCCGGGCGCCATAACGTCCTACCGTGAATGGGCAAGTGAATGTCAGCCAACAGTTCAGGCGTAGATATCGCGAATCGGCTGGCCGTGATCAATCTCCAGGCGTTTGCGACCGGGCACTGCCAGGCGTCGGCCGTCCAGGCCCATCAGGTCCAGCACGGTGGCATGCAAGTCGGTGACGTAATGCCCCGGCTCGATGGCATGAAAACCCAGCTCATCCGTGGCACCGTGGACATATCCACGCTTGACGCCTGCCCCTGCCAGCCAGACAGTAAATCCGTGGGGGTGATGATCACGCCCGTCGGTACCACCGCCACGTTCTTCGATGGCTGGCGTGCGGCCGAATTCAGTGCAGAACACGACGAGCACATCATCCATCAATCCACGCTGCTTGAGGTCCTTGATCAGGCCGGCAATTGGCTTATCCACACTCTCGGACATCTGCCCATGCAGCACCTTGAGGTTCTTGTGCGAATCCCACCTGCCATAATCCGTCGGATACACCTGCACGAACCGCACACCTCGCTCAACCAGCCGGCGGGCCGCCAGCAATCGCTGGCCGGCAACTTTCGTTTTGCTGTCATCCAGTCCATACAACTGTTCGACCTGTTTCGTCTCCTCGGCAAGTTCCATCGCCTCGGGCACTGCCGTTTGCATACGGTAGGCCAGTTCATAGGCACGAATCCTGGCAAGCACGGCTGGATCGTCGGGATATTCAACCCCCGAAAGCTGGTTTAGTTTGCCGATCAAGTCGAATTCGTTGCGCTGCTGCTGCGGTAAAACATCGCCGGCGCGTTTTCCATAGGGCAATGGATTGGCTGGATCAAGTGAAAGTGGCACGCCAGAAAATTGCGGCCCCAGGTAATAGGATTCAAAGGACGATCTTGTGTCGGCCCGCGTCGGTCCACCAAGCACGGAAAAACGAGGCAGATTGTCGTTGACCGAACCCAGTCCATAACTGATCCAGGAACCGATACTCGGCTGCGTCTCGTCCAGCATGTGCCGCCCTGTATGGATCTGGTTCTCAGCGGCATGATCGTTATCTGTGGTCCACAGATTACGCACAAAGGATATCTCGTCGACACAGCCAGCCAGATGGGGCCACCAGTCGGTCACCTCGATACCACTTTCGCCATGCTTACGATGGCCGATCTGCATGGGGAAGATGGTCGAGTACTTGTCCCGCACCATTTCAATCACACTGCGGCTGCGTTTGTCATGCAGTGGCGAATCGAGCGGATTCTCAAACGGTGTTTCCTGGAAGGTCTTGCCGGCATACTTATTCAAGGCGGGTTTGGGATCAAACGTCTCCATCTGGCTGTAACCACCAGAGAGAAAGACCCAGATCACACTCTGTGCCCTGGGGCGATGGTGTGGCAGGCCATCCGGAGACTGACCACTTTTCGCCTCCGCACCAGCCAACTGGTCCTCGGCCAACATGCTCCCCAATGCCAGGCCGGTGAAGCCCATTCCGATATCGGCAAGAAACGAACGACGCTGGATACGTCCGCAACAGTGACCGTCGATCTGTCGTCTTTTTTTCATGGCCGCAGTATTCCCGCTGACACGCACGAGCTGGTTAGTGAATTGTAACGAAGTCGTGATGGTTCAATAAAGTGTGGACGAGGCTCTCTCGAGCACGCACCCTGTAGTCACTCGATACAGCAACCGCTCCTTCCGTCGTTGCATCGGCAACTGGCGGGGTCAGCTTGAAGAGCTGACGCTGCTTTTCCAGGAAGGCCAGGCAAATCTCCAGTTCCGCCTCTATCGGCTGCCGCGACAGAACGGAAAGGAAAGCACTCTGAATGAACTGCCGTTCCGCAGCCAGCTCGTCGGTGACCGCTATCGTTTCAGTCAGCCGGCCAGTCAGCCTGCGGCCTACATCGAGTACAAGTCCGCTGTTCACCAACGCCAGGGACTGTTGTGGAACAACACTCACCGACCGCCGGTAACAGTCGCTGGGATCGGGGGGATCGAAAAGACCCAGCATCTGGATTTGCCCGCCACTCTCCGGATGAATCGAGAAGTAGAGGCTGCGTCGATAAATCGTATCGGCCTTGGCCGGATCCTGAACTGGTCCGCCGATTGTTGCATCCATCTGTCCGCTGACTGCCAGCAGTGAATCCCGGATCACCTCGGCTTCGAGTCGCCGATCCTCCATCCGCCACCAGTTGTGATTGTCCTTGTCTCGAGCCATATTCATTTTCCGTTGCGGACCGGCAACCGTTCCCATCTGGTAAGTCCGGCTGCTGGTGATCAGGCGGTGCAGGTGTTTCATGCTCCACTCGTTTTCCATCAGCTCAACGGCCAACCAGTCCAGCAACCGCGGGTGGCTGGGAGTTGTGCCGCTGCGCCCCAGGTCCGCCACACTCTCGACCAGCGGCCGGCCGAAATGCCGCATCCAGATGTGGTTTACCGCCACTCGTGCCGTCAGTGGATTCTGCCTACTGGCCATCCACTCGGCCAGCGCACGTCGTCGCCCGGTCGATGTGGCAGGATACGTTGGGCTCAGCAAGTCATAGCCGGACGAGACTTCGCTGGTTGCCTGCTGCGCGGCGGCACTCTGCGCCTGCAGCATCATCAATTCCTTTTCCGCCGTTGCCAGTTCGCTCGGCGTCGGCTTTTCAGCCACCTTGAGTTGCTGGACCTTCTGCTGCTGCGCCGCCACCGCCGCCGCCGCCGAATGCGCCGCAGCATCACGAACGGCCTGGCTGGCACGTTTTTTCAGCTCTTCAACAGTGGTCCCTTCCGCCAGCTGGTCTCGATAAACCGCGTTGTCTGCAGCCAGGCGAGCGTCGATCGCCACCACTTCAGCCTCGGCAGCCGCCAGCTCCAGCTCTGCGTGCCGTACCGGCAGCTGTTGTAATGCAAGTTTCGCCCGTGCCTTCATCAGTGATTGGCGGGCCGCAAGTACCTGCGGGTCGACCGCCTGCGTGCCAGCCAGAGCGGCCAGTTCGTCCACTTCCAGCGCGGTATCCCAAAGAGCAACTTCGTCAATCATTCCCTGCCACCAGGCAGTGCCATCCACATCACCAATCGAGAGCATAGATTCCAGCGGCGGGCTGCCCTCGCCGACAAGATCGATAACCTGCAGTTGAAGCTCAGCCTTCGAGCCCAGTTCACGCAGATAGAGCTGCACGCGATTCTCGGCCACGCTGGCTGCGAGAAAATATTCCCGGCCGACTTGCAATCTGAGCGGCGGCGAAGCTGGCTCTGCCGCCCCTGCCTGCCAACTGCCATCGTGGTAGTGCAACAAACGAAGTTGACTGGCACTCTCGTCCTCACCGCTGGCCAACAGGGCCCACCCACTCTCCGCCGCCACAACCACCTGTTGCAGACCGAGTTGGGACTTGTCCAGCCGAACCATCGCGACGACGGACCAGTTCGGCTTCTCGAGGATGACTTTCTGCCTCGTCCGCAGCGATGCGGAGCCAGTCGAGTTGACTTTAAACTGAGCCGCGGTCCGATTCACCCGACCGCTCGGCAGGCGATGGAAGGCCGAGTTGGCCGGCCAATCTTCCGCTGGTGCGGCAACAACCGCTGCGTCGCCATTGGCCCGCACCTCCAGGCGATGTCCACGGCCAGTACGGTCTCCAAGCCACGAACTCGCTTTAGCTTCCTCCTCCACAGCGATCTCGAAATCCCAGTAGGCGATGGCTCGCTGTAGAATTTTTAAGGCCTGCGGTCGCGGCTGTTGATTATCAGCTGCTTGTTTGATGCGATCTGCCAGCAGTTCTTCGGCTGCTTTCACGGCCGCCGTTTCCGCATCGCTATCCCCGTCGCTCTGGGCAGCCAGCGTGTCGAGAGATTTCCCGGCAGCGGCCGCACGTTCGTGTCGGCTCTCTCGCTCGTGCTGTTGAATAAAGGGCTTCAGGCCCGGGTAGTATGCCTGGGCAGGCAATGCCACTTCTTGAATCGGCGTTTGCAAAGCACCGAGAAAGGCCGGCACACCCGGCTGGACGGCAGCTCGGTCGGGGAAAAGGTCACGCTGATCGCCTAGCTGGTACATGAACGTCTCGGCGTCGAGCGTCTGATCATAGATTCGTGCCAGGCCAGCGGAAATCGGTTTCAGCGATGCTCCAGATCCCGGATTGTAGCGAATGTACTTGGCCAACCGTGGCCCGCCCGGCACGCGGTCATTGCGAACCTCCAGAGGTTCAAAGAACGCTCGCAGGCGAAAGTAATCTTGCTGGCTGATCGGATCGTACTTGTGGTCGTGGCAGAGGGCACAATTGAAGCGGAGACCAAGAAAGGCCTTGCCTGTATGTTCCACAATATCCCGCATCCAGATGTCGTAGTTCAACGAGAACCAGTTGCGCACAAGGAAGCCGGTGGCCACGATACGGTCATCATCCTGCGGATAGATCTCATCGGCCGCCAGCATCTCCCGGATCATCTGGTCATAACCCTTATCCTCGTTAAGCGAGTGAATAATCCAATCTCGCCAGCGCCATATATGTGGGAAACTGTTGCGAACATCATTCACCTGGCGGCGACCATACCAGTCGCTGTATCGCCAGATATCCATCCAGTGCCGGCCCCAGCGTTCACCGTGGCGGGCATCTGCCAGTAATTTCTCGACCACCTGTTGGTATGCCTGCGCGGAAGGGTCTGCCAGGAAAGCTTGTACCTCAGCGGCAGTCGGCGGCAGGCCGATCAGGTCGAGATAAACCCGTCTGAGCAGCGCCGCGGGACTGGCTGGCCCCACCGCAGACAGACCGATCTCCTGGTGGCGGGCAGCAATGAATCGATCGATCGGGTTCTGGCTCCAGGCGATATCGCCAAGCTCCGGCAGTTCAGCTTTCTGCGGCGCAACAAATGACCAGTGCAAGCTGGGGTCCTGTTCGGGCATATCGCCGGCAGGAAAGTCTGCGCCCTGGCTTATCCATTGCGAGAGCAGCTGGATTTCCTTCTTATTGAGTGCGCGTCCTTGCTGCGGCATGCGCAGATCGTCTTCATCACTGCCAACACGCTCCAGCAGCGAACTCTCAGTTGGTTTGCCGGCAACAACGACAGCCCCGCCATCGCCCCCTTGCAGGATCAGCTGGCCTGCATCCAGCCGCAGGCCACCCTCGCTCTTGAGGCTCCCGTGGCAGGCGAAACAATGCGCCCGGAGCAGCGGCTTGACCTGTTTCTCATAATCCACCGGATCTTCCGCGGAGACGAGCGATCCGCTGATCGCGATAACGAGTACTGACAACAGGCTGGTGATTCGCATCCGCTTCATCTCGGCACAAACAGAGAGAAAAAAGTCGAACGGTTATGCTGCAGCTCTTAGTATAACCGATGGTCGTCGTCGATCCGCTACAATCAACAAGTTCGTGTTCCATTCCTGCCGGATCCCGGGTCATGAAGCTCACCGCTACCCTCTCCCTGCTGGCTGGCATTCTGCTGTCGAATACCATCTCAGCCGCGCCGCCGACGAGCGGAACTGAGTTGACGGCTGGCAAGGGAGTGCACCTGAATGAGGTCAGTCCCACGCTGCTGCAGCTAAAGAAGTCCGATCTGACGATGGAATTCTGGATACGTCCCGACGCCGCCACAATTACTCGACCGCGGGCCCTGATGTGGCTGTTAACCAGTCAATCGGGTTACGACGTGGCTGGTATGGGAATGAGCCTCATCGAGGGACGGGTGAACGCCAACATTCTGGGCGTCAAACTCAACACGACGGACAAGCTGGATGCGGACGAGTGGGTGCATCTCTGCCTGACGTTGCAATCAGGCACTCTCAACAAAGTCGCCACGCTCTGGATCAATGGTCGACCGATCGATCGGAAACGGGTCGGCCAGCCCTGGCCAGATGGCTTTTATTATGCCCGCCTGATGGGCGATCCCTGGAACCAGCAACGGTTTTTTAGTGGCACGCTTGGCGGAATCCGATTCTCTCGCCAGTTGCGTTATCGTAGCCAATTCGAACCCGCCGCCAGCTGGCAGAAAGATGACGACTTACTGCTGCTGATCGATGGCGCCTCGATCCCGCTCAAGTGACCCGGCAGGCATCGCTACCAGCAGCAGCCACAGTCTTCCAGGCCGTCGACCGGCAAGAGATAGAAGTAGGCCTCGGCAGCTATCTCCGCTGCCGTCAGCAGCTGGATCGGCTCGCGCCGGTAAAGGGATTGGTCCACCGCTTCGACGTCGTCCAGGCTGGCCAGGCAATCATCGTCGACCTGCCACAGCTCACCCTCGATACTGACACCACGATCCGCATCGGCATGCACCAGAGCCGGGTAGTTGCCCACGTTAAACATCCTGTAGAGCGGTTGCGTACTGGCCGGCCCAATCAGCTTCTGCCCTACGAGCAGGCCGTCGCGAGACTGCCCGCGTTTGAGCGTGCCGTAAATAAAAATGCAGGTGGGCATGGGAAGTCCCGGGAGAGACTCGTCAACAGCGGCAGGATGGATTCTAATTCACTGGTCCAGAGGTAATCTCCCTGCCGAGCAAAAAAGTCAGAGGTCGATCGACGTTGAACGAAGGAACTCCCACAGCTGTCGTGATGGCCGGTATTCCAGCCACCAATCTCTCCCTTTTCCATCGCATCCGCTTCCAGGTTGGCGATCCAACTGCCTGGATCACCATTTACCAGCCTGATGGTACCAGCAGCAGCAGTTTGTTATTGCGAGACATCGAGATGCAACGTGCTCGCCAGCATGCCCAGGTCGATCAGGTTGGCTGCCCGGCAGACTTTGCACCCGAGCAGGGACTGTCGGGGGATCGAGAAACGGCCACAGCCCAGGCGACGGCGGAGTTGCTGCGGCGAGCTGGCGTCAGCAGCGCCGTGGCCGATCGTTCACTGCCCTTCATTTTTGCTCACCACATCCAGCAGGCAGGTATTGCCTTGACCTGCGACCTGGAGATGGGGGTCTTGGAGAGGCGTGCCAAAGACGATCAGGAAGTGGCATGGCTGGCGGAAGCTCAAGCCGCCACTGAGGACTGCATGCGATTGGCCTGTGAACTTGTCGCCGCCGCGGACACCGATGATAGTGGCGCCCTGCTGCACGACGGCCAGCCACTCACATCCGAAGCGGTCCGGGTCGTGATCGACCGCTGGCTGCTTGACCACAGCTATCTGAATCCACGCAGCATCGTCGCAGGAGGACCGCAGGCGGCCGACTGCCACGACATGGGGAGTGGCCCACTGCGCAGCGGTGAGCCTGTGATCATCGACATTTTCCCCCAGCATAAACAATCCAGATACAACGGCGACTGTACGCGCACGGTGGTCCACGGCACGATTGCCCCTGCTGTGGCAGACATGCACGCCGCCGTCGTGGCCGCCAAGGATGCCGGCATCGCCGCGGTCGCACACGGAGTCACCGGCCAACAGGTCCACGAGGCCACGACGGCTGTTATCAAAGAACATGGATACCAGTTGGGACTGCCATCGCAGGACGATCCGGATGACTATTGCGCCATGACCCATGGGACCGGCCATGGAGTTGGTCTGGAAGTCCATGAACCACCCCTGCTGGATCGCGGTGGGCCCGCACTGGTCTGCGGTGATTGCCTGACCATCGAGCCGGGACTTTACTGCCGCACTATCGGTGGTGTCCGAGTGGAGGATATGGTGCTTGTTACGGAGGCCGGCTGTACCAATTTGAACAAGCTACCCCCTGGCCTGGACTGGCGAGCTTGAGAGGCCGACGATCCGCACTGACCTGGAGGGAGAATCCCGATGACCGATGTCGTCTCCATGATTGACCATGCGATCCTGCACCCTACCGCCACGGCGACCGACCTTGAGCAGGGTTGCCAGCTGGCCGACCGGCTGGGTGTTGCCAGCGTCTGTGTCAAGCCTTACTGGGTGGCACGAGCGGCCGAGTTACTCACCGACAGCAGGGTCGCCGTTGGCACCGTGATCGGTTTCCCCCAGGGCTCCAATCAACCCAGCGTGAAGGCTGCAGAAGCCCAGCAGGCCTGTCAGGACGGGGCCGGCGAACTCGACATGGTTGTCAATGTTGGACAGGTCCTGGAGGGCAACTGGTCGGCCGTTGAGGCGGACATCCAGGCGGTACTGGAGGTGGCCGGCAACAACCAGGCGCTGCTGAAGGTGATCTTTGAAACGGATTTTGTCAGCGACGATGAGGACAAAGTTCGACTCTGCGAGATCTGCACCCAACTCGGTGTCGACTTTGTCAAAACCTCGACCGGCTTCGGCTTTACGAAACAAAACGACGGCGGCATGGCTTATCAGGGCGCCACACCACACGACATTGCCTTAATGGCCCGCTCGGTGGGACCGAACGTGGGGGTCAAGGCCTCCGGAGGGATTCGCACACACGAGGATGCTCTGGCGATGGCCGAGCTGGGTGCCACACGCTTGGGAACAAGTGCCTCGGCAGCGATTGCCGACCAACAGGGAAGCGATCAGGACAGCTACTAATTCACGTTTGCTGAGTGTACCGATGGCCTTGCAGCCTGCAGATATCATTACCTGTAAACGAAACGGTGAAGCTCTTTCGGATGAGCAGATTCGTTACATGGTGGAGAATTTCGCCACGGGCACGATTCCCGACTACCAGATGGCAGCTCTGGCGATGGCGATCTTCCTCAAGGGGATGGATGCCAGGGAGACGACCACGCTGACGTCGACCATGCTCGAGTCGGGTGACACGCTCAACTGGCCAGACGACGGTTCGCTGCGGGTCGACAAACATTCCACTGGCGGCATTGGCGACAAGATATCGCTTGTGCTGGCACCGTTATTGGCCGCCTCTGGACTCCAGGTCCCAATGATCTCCGGCCGCGGGCTGGGACCGACGGGTGGAACACTGGACAAACTCGAATCGATTCCGGGATTCCGCACCGACCTCGACACAGATCAAATAGAGACCATCGTTGCAGATGTCGGCTGTGTAATCACCTCGGCCACGGCGTCGTTGGCGCCGGCCGACCGTAAACTCTATGCCCTGCGAGATGTGACCGGCACAGTCCCCTCCGTCCCGCTGATTACTGGCAGCATTCTCAGCAAGAAGCTGGCAGCCAACCTGGACGCATTGGTCCTGGACGTCAAGTTTGGCAGTGGTGCCTTTATGAAATCGATCGACGAGGCCCGCCAGCTGGCTCACTCACTGGTCACCACCGCCGCACAGCTTGGTCTCAACACCAGCGCCCTGCTGACCGACATGAACCAGCCGCTGGGGCGAGCGGTTGGCAACCTGCTGGAAGTCAATGAAGCGTTGGCCGTACTGGCTGGCGAGGGGCCAGCCGAGGTACGGGAACTGACACTCGCCCTGGCCCGCGAGCTACTCAGTGGCGTTGGCCAGCCGACAGAGAATCTCGAGCAGTTGCTGGATGATGGCAGTGCTCGGGAGCAATTCGAGCGCATGGTTCATGCCCAGGGAGGCGACCTGGACCAGCTGGCCACGCCGACGGTAGCCTTTGAAATCAGTTGCAGCGAGCAGGGCTGGCTGGCAGCGGTCGACGCAGAACAGCTGGGCCTGGCAGTGATTCAACTGGGTGGTGGGCGTACGCTGATGGGCGAGGCGATTGACCATCAGGTGGGACTGGAAATGACCGCCCGGATCGGGGATGCTGTTGAACAAGGCCAACCGCTGGTTGTGGTTTACGCCAACGACTCGAGCAGCCAGTCGAGCCTGCAGCAGCAACTGGCCCAGGCCTTCACAATTTCACAACAGCCCCCGGGGCAACCAACCCTGGTGGTCGAGCGCGTGACCGCCGAGCAGCCGGAGAAACCATGACGATTGACGACAAGCTCAAGTCGCTTGCTGAGCAGGCAGCAGCCGTACGGCTGCGGGCCCATGCGCCTGTCAGTGGTTTCCTCGTCGGCGCAGCGATTGAGACCAGCGACGGCAGCGTGTTCTGCGGCTGCAATGTCGAGAACCTGTCGCTAGGTCTGACACAGTGTGCCGAACGATCTGCACTGGCGGTGACCATTGCCGCCGGGCAGCGCAATCTTACGCAGATTGCGATTGCTAGTGACGGTGGTGTGGTCCCCTGTGGCGCCTGCCGACAGGTGCTGGCTGAGTTCAACCCGGAGCTGGTGATTCACCTGTTTGATACTGCCAGTTCGGGGGAGTTGGCCATCGAGACTCTCCAGCTCTCGGACCTGTTGCCCCGACCTTTCCGCGGAATCGAGTGAAAACGGCACGTCGCCCGAATAGCTCAAGGCACCCGCCACGCAGGCGGTCATAAAGGCGGCCAGCGAACCACCAATCATGGCTCGGACACCAAGTCGAGCCAGGTCTCCCTTCCGTTCGGGCGCCAGTCCGCCGATGCCTGCCAGCTGAATTCCGACGCTGCCAAAATTAGCGAAGCCGCAGAGTGCGTATGTGACGATCATCACGGTGCGGTCACTCAACTGAACCTCCGACGTCGATTTCAGCCAACTACCGAGTTGATCGTAGGCGAGGAATTCTGTCACTGCGATCTTCATGCCCAGCAGTTGGCCGGCATGAAAGCAATCGCCCATTTCAATCCCCATCAGCCAGGCGAAAGGAAAGAACAGATAGCCCAGTAGCATCGCCAGCGTCCAGCGCTGCTGGTCGCCGACAAATCCGAATTGTTCGCCAATCCAGCCGATGCCGAAGTCGAACATGGCGACGAGGGCCAGGAAAGCGATCAGCATGGCACCCACATTCAGAGCCAGCTTGAGTCCCTGGCTGGCCCCCTGGGCCGCCGCGTCCACCACGTTGACCGACGATTGTTGATCGTCGATCTCGACGGTACCGAGAGTCCTCGGCCTTTCTGTCTCCGGCAACATCAACTTGGCAACAACAAGTGCAGCGGGCGCGGAGATCACCGACGCGGTCACCAGGTGTGTTGCATCGATACCCATACCGACGTATGCAGCCAGCACACCACCGGCAATCGTGGCAAAACCGCCGACCATCATCGCATTCAATTCCGACATGGTCATCGAGGCGACATAGGGTCGCACCACCAGCGGAGCCTCGGTCTGTCCCACAAACACATTGGCTGCCGCCGACAGTGTCTCCGCTCCGGAAGTTTGCAGCGTCAGCTGCATCAAGCGGGCAAAGCGCCGCACCACCCGCTGGATTAACCCCAGGTGGTAGAGCACTGCCATCAGCGACGAAAAGAAAATGATGGTTGGCAGCACCTTAAAGGCGAAGAAGATGTCCTTGAATTTCGGCCCGAAGACCATTGCCGAACCGCTATCGACAAAGTCGAGGGCCAGCCGGAAAAATTCGCCGATCGAGTGGAAGACAAAATAGCCAGGCCCGGTCTTCATGACGGCGAAGGCCAGGGCAAACTGCAGCAGGATGCCGCCCATCAGGATGCGGCGGTTGATCTTCCAGCGATGTGTGCTCAACAGCCAGGCCACAAAGAGCATGGCAAAGAAGCCCAGGAAGCTGGTCAGTCGCAGCGTGAGCATCGCGTGGTCTTCCTGGCGGGCCTAGGTGTTGAAGATTCGGTCCCCGGCATCGCCGAGACCGGGAACGATGAAATTGACATCATTGAGTCGTTGGTCAATTGCACAGAGGTGGATTTCCGCATCGGGAAAGGCCTCCGATACTGCGGCAACTCCCTCGGGAGCAGCAATAATCGAGAGCAGCTTGCAGCGACCAACGCCCCATGCCTGCAAGGCTTCCAGAGCGGCGATCGCGGAGCCACCGGTGGCCAGCATAGGGTCCAGGACGAGGCCAAGATCGACCGCCTGGTGGCCGGCAAGCTTGCTGTAGTACTCGACAGGCTGCGCGGTCTCCTCGTCACGGTACATGCCCAGGTGCCAGACCTGCGAGTTAGGTAGCAACTCCAGCAGCGGCGGCACCATACCCAATCCGGCTCGCAGGATTGGCACCAGCCCGATCAGCTCGGATATTTCCGCCCCCTCGGTTTCGGCCATTGGAGTCTGCACTGTGGTGGCTACCGTCGCCACGTCGGATGTGGCCTGGTAGGCCAGCAACGTGGCCAATCGTCCTACCAGCCGGCGAAACTGCTCAGGTGGTGTGTCCTTGGACCGCAGTTGGGCGAGGTGATACGCCGCAACGGGATGCTGTAATTCATGGACCCTCGCCATGGAGGCCTCCGCACGTTACTGGAACTCGACACCTGCCGTGTCTGTCTGTTTGACAGCAGCTGTTATTTGACTCCAGCCGGCGATTCTATTCAACCAACCCTTGCTCCACGCCCTTGCGTGCAACCAGCAACTTTATACCATTGACTTCGCGCCACACTCGCTGCCAATCGGGTCTGCCGCATTAGATTCAGGACGATCCTTGGGAGAATTCGACCGGCTCATGCGACGACTGGCATCTCATTCAACGAACTGGATCGCCCTGCTGGCCCTGCTGACCGCCCCCCTGGCGGCCCGTGCAGAGGACCCAGTCGGCAGCGGACACCAGCTTTGGAAGATCAATACGCGGCACCTGTCGGCTTATCAGCCACAGGTCGAGGAACTTGGTCAATGGACCTACTCGCGTTTCCAGGATGGCCAATGGACATTGTCCGATGCCGAGGACTTTGACCAGGGGAATGAAGTGCCCACCTGCTTAATTGTGCATGGCAGCCCGGCGTCGGATGAATACGTCGTCGGCCTGACGGTCGACGTGTTCAATCACATTTCTGAGTTCCTCGGGCCGGATAAGCCGATCCGGATCATTGTCTGGTCATGGCCGTCGGACAAGATGCAGGCCAGCTTGATCAAGGACTTTCGCGACCAGACGATCCGCAGTGAACGCCAGGGATTTTTCCTGGCCCACTTTCTCACTGACCTGAGGCAATCCTGCCCCGTCATGCTGGTCGGCTATAGCATGGGATCACGCACGGCGGTGACCGGTTTGCACTTGATCGGCGGCGGCCAGTTGCCCGAGATACCAAAGTTTGAAGCGGATCATGATGGTGGCAAGCCGATCATCGGCGTGCTGGTGGCCGCAGCCATCGACACCAATTGGCTCGAAGTGGGCCAGCGATACGACAAGGCAGTGGAACAGACAAGTCACTTTGTGGTCACCGTCAATAACCAGGACCCAATCCTCAAGCGGTATCCGCGGCTGTATGGCGGCAAGAGATCACCGCAGCGAGCGATCGGTTTTCTCGGTATCGCCAGCCAGGAGAAGCTGGCAAGTCTCAAGGACCGTTTCACCCAGATTGATATTACGCGAATAGCTGGCAAGAGCCACGACATTCGTCGAATCACCGGGTCGCGAGTGCTGCTGGAGGAAATCTCCCAGCACACCTTTGATCGGCTGTTTGGAAACTGATTTGAGCCAGTTGCCGGCCGCTAACCTCCCGCGTCGGTCTTGGCCTTTTCTTCCTGGGCTTTTGACAGTTCGGGATTCGGCCTGGCGGCACCGTTTTCATGGCCCAGGATCCACTTGACGCCCCCCAGCAAGGATTGCTGGTACGTCGGGTTTGTCCAGACATCCTCACGATGGCCGAGGCTCATGTGCATCACACGGCCCTCGCCGTACTGTTTCACCCAGCAGATGGGGATGTGGTAGGGCTTCTTGAGTTCTGTCTTGGCCATATTCAGGCTCATCAGGACTCGGACTTTCTCCGGCTGCCAGTTGCGGAACTGGTAGATTTCATCCTTGAGCGTGAATTCCCGTCCCCACGGTTTTGCCACCGGGTGATCGGGTTCATGGACCGTGATCGTGACGGTCGAGCCGGCACCCCAGGGATGGCCATTAAAGGTACCGCCAATCATATCCCAGTAAGGCTCATAGTCCTTGAAGGTGTCAGCGGCCGAGTGCGTACCGACAAAGCCATGACCCTTCTGCTTCAGCCAGTCATTAAAGAAGTAGTCGAGATCGGCTTCCTTGATGGGCAGTTTGCCGGTCGTATAGAACATCACGATGTTGTACTTCTGCAGTCGTTCCCTGGTGAAATCGGTGGCGACGTCCTGCGTACAATCGACGCGGAACAAGTTGCTGGAGACCCCCAACTCAGTCATCACTCGCTCGGAAACCGACAGTTTATTGTCCTTGCGAGTTACCGATCCATGCCGGAAACCGGCACTCTGGGTGACCATCAGAATGTGTCCCTTGGTTGCGTCCTGGGCCTCAAGACTAAGGCTCCAGGCCGGCAGAATGAATGCCATCAGGCAGGTCAGCGTGGTGAAAAGTCGCATCGATTAATCCTCTCTGAAAGTTAGTGAGTCCTGGTTGGTCTGAAATGGTTTATTTACTGGCGGCAGCGTTGTACGACGGATTCACGATTCGCAGGATCATTGGCAGTGTCACCTGGTCCCCTTCGACTTTGGCCACTGCGTAAAACAGGCGGCGTGTTTCTGGAACCCATGATTCGGCTGAAAGATAAATCGTGCGTTGCATCTTGCCTTCCGGAATCAAGACACCGCTGAGCCCGATATCCTGAACGATCACACCGTGCGGAAGGTTGTTGACATCAAAAGAAATACGACCGTCAAATCCCAACCGCTCCACACTCAATCGGCACTCGGTGAATTGACCGGGCACAATCGTGACCTCGGCAATCGGATCGACGGACAGATCGGGCGTCGGCAGCGACTCGGTCGTGTAGGAGAGCTGGAAATGACCCAGCACGTGTTGCTTGACGTCACTGGTACACTTGATCGTTACCGTCAATTCCGCACCGCCTGCGATTGCCAGCGGCTCAGCCAGGTCGAGTTCCACCCAGTGAGACGGATCGCCCTCGTTGGTCACCACGGTAAACTTATTATCCTTGTCGCCACGAGCCACGGCCCAGCCGGTCTTCTCATTGCCGTCATGAATGCCGGCCACGTTCCAGCTGCCCTGCGAGTAGTCAGCTCGGACTCCTGAAATCGCCAGCTCGACAGGTTCGCTCGTTCCATCGAGTGCTCGAGCGGTGAGACTCAGCTCGCTAATTATAAAGTTGCCATTGTCGGGTCCTCGACCTGGAGCACCGGCGGGCAGGGATGAATGTCCCAGGGCAGCCAGCTTGAGCGACGCGATCCGCCGGGCAGATGTCCGCAGCGTGACCACGAACGTTTCGGTATCCGTTGCCTCACCTTCAGCCAGCAGCGATTGGTCGGGCAGAGTTCTCAGCGACGTGTTGGCATGAGCAGTCGTGCTGGTCTGCGGCGCCAGCACCGTCCAGGGCCTGGTCGCTGCTGCCGGGAACGCGGTGACAGGCAGCGGGCTGTCATCCTGGGGTGTCAGGTGAGCAAGCAGTGTGGTCCGCGCAGCCAGCTTGATCGTGCCGAGCGTGCCAGCTGACTGCTGCAGCTCCTGCCCCGCCACGGTTGCGGTTGCAGTCAACCTGGATCCAGACCAGTTCGACGCATCAGTCTGAGATGCCTGCGGATGAGCGTGGATTAAGCCACTGACTGAATCATGACCCGACTCAATAAGGAGCGGCGTGGTGACCTGGAAGCCAGCTGGCAAGCCCTCGATATCGACTCGGATGGGACCATTGAAGTGATCCTTGCGAGTTGCTGTGACTGTGAACAACTTACCGCTGCCTGGACTGATAACGGGATTCGCTCCGGAGACCGCGATCGAAAAACCAGGTTCCGGCCTGCGGATAATCAGCTGGTATTTGTAATCGTCGCCATCGAAGCCACGTACATCCTTGACCCGTACGAGGTAGTCAGCATCTGCGGGAGCTGTAAAGACAAGCTGCGAGTCGCTTCCAAATTGCCGGCGACTGTCGTCATCGTTCTCATAATAGACCGGGAACACCGGCAGCCCGTTATCGGGTAGCACGGTACCGACCGGATAGGGCAGGACGATATAGCATGGTTGCCCCAGCGGGTGGGAGCGGGCGGTGGTATCAAAAAACGTGTGCCGTTTCCCCACGCCCGGGTAAAACACCGAATCGGAATCCGGTCCCCGCCGCTGCCGAAACAGCTTGGTCACTTCCCCGTTGATATAGACGAATTGATTGAGCAGCATTTCCTCGTAATTCTTCAGCCTGGCACCACTGTTATCCGATGGCAGCGGTCGAAACTCCACTTCCGAATCCCGCACGGCCCTAAGTAACAGGCGGCCAACCGGCTGACCGTCGGCATGCAGCACCTCGATCTTGCTATCCAGCGGCGACTTATCCCGCGCGGCCCTGGTCTCGATCACCCATTGATCTGCGGCGCTGGCAGAAAACCGGAACAGGTCCTGGTCGCTGCTGGCAGCACCATCCTCGGCCGGTCTGGCGATTGTCCCTTCCACAACCAGCGGTACTTCGATGCTGGTCGCCTGCCCCGCTTCATCGTTCGGCTCCTGCTCGGCCAGTCGAGGCAACTTGTCGATGGCGGGCTGCGGCCCATAGCTGACATCGCCCAACGATTCAAAAAACGTCGCGGCGGAATTCGCCTGCTCAACCGCCAGGCCGATCGGCAGCGACTCGCGTCTGCCATCCAGCGTGCCTGAATGCACAACCGCCGTGTCGTTCATGGCCAGTGCCGTGACCCAGTTCGTGCGCGCGGGAAGTTTTTCCTGCAGGACCATCGTGTCGGCATGCCAGACCTTGATAAGCGAATCCTCAGCTGAGCTGACAAGCCGCTGGCCATCTGGACTGTAGCAGAGCTGCAGAATCGCAGCCTGGTGAGCGTAAACCGAATAGATCAGTGGATTGGTCCCTTCCCGAGCATCCTTGCTGATCTGCCAGATACGAATCCTGTGGTCAACGCCACCTGCCGCCAGCCGACTACCATCCGGAGAAAAACTGAGGCAATACAATTCCTTCAGCGATTGACTGAGCGTTTCGAGTCGCTGACCCGATTGAATATCCCAGAGCTTGACCGTTCGATCATCACTGGCGGTGGCCACAATCTTCCCGTCGGGGTGAATTGCCACCGCATGTACCGGGCCGTTATGACCCTTGATCGTGTGCTTCGGCTGACCTGTTTCAAGGTCCCAGATCACAAGTAGCCGGTCGTAACCGGTGGTGGCCAGCAGGCGGCCGTCGCTGGAGATAGCAATCCCAAACACGGCATCTCGGTGCCCTCGCAATGTCTGCCGGGGCTGACCGCTGGCGACATCCCAGACTATGGCCTCACCGTAAACGCCAGTTTCTCCGCCACCGGTGATCAGTAGGTCACCTCTCGATGAGAAGATGACCGCATTCACCGTACCTGCCTCTGGCGTGAACTGGGACAGCAGCCTGCCATCGCCCAGCTGTTCGAGCGTGACTCCGCCATAGCGTGCCACGGCGATCAACGGTGTCTCCTGTTTTTCTTCGTCGAACGGTCTAATCGCCAGGCCGGTGATCGGTTGCCGGACCGCAGCGGTGGGAGCGATCCGGGGCGTCACCAGCTGGATTGGCGGTTCGGCGCCATCCGGACCTCGTGCACCCGCTTTAATCCAGGCCGCTATCAGGGCGACCTCTGCTTCGGTTGGCTGTTGACTGCCTTCCGGCGGCATCACCAGCTTTGTGGCTCCATTCATGACCCGTACCAAACGACTCAAGTCAGCTCGGCCGGGACTCAACACGGCACCCCGTTTGCCCCCTTTCATGAGTTCGGCAAACGACGAGAGGTCCAAACCGCCTTCACGATCGTCCGTGTTATGGCAGCCGACGCAATAGGTGCGCAGCAGCGGGACGATCTGCTCGGCATAGTCCAGCTGGGCTGCGCCGGCTGGCTTCTTGTCCTCGTCCTGGCCGCGGACACTGGTTGGCAGCAGCACGATCGCCAACAGGCAGGTGGTGATAGTCAGCAGGTGTCTCATGGGATTACGACATGCTAGTGATTGAAAAGGAACTCTCGACTCGTCAGCAGGCTCCAGTAAAGGTCCTCGATTGCCAGACGTCGCGGCTGGCCCTCGACCGGCTGAATAAACTCGCTCACCTGCCTGACTTCCTCTTCGCTGGGGTAGCGCGAGAGGACTTCAAGGAAAGCTTGCTCAATGAGCTGCTTGTCGTCCATCTCCGTTGCCAGCAGCTGGCTGATACGATTTTGCTCGGACTGCAACTTGGCATTCACTGTCGTGCCGTTATAGAGATGCAGGACCTGGGTCATGCTGGGCTCGGCACTTCGTTCGCATTCACAGGTGATGACCCTGTCAGGCCGTCCGAAGGTCGACAGGAAGTACGATTCGATGGAGCTATCGGGCAGTTGCAGTGCGCGAGTCCCCGCCGCCTGGTCCTTGAATTCAGTAGCAACGCCGGTGACCTGCGAAATTGCATCCAGCAGCACTTCGGCCTGCAAGCGGCGCGGGTAGTAGCGAGCATAAAAGCGGCCATCTTCAGCATTCCCTTCGCTGGCCAGGCTGGATCGCTGGTAGGTTGCCGAGCAGAGAATGGCCCGCATCAGTTCCTTGAGGTCAAAATCAACGTCGACCAGGTAAGCTGCCACAGCAGCCAACAGCTGTTCGTTGCTGGCCGGATTTGTGGTCCGCATATCATCAACTTTTTCGACCAGGCCGACACCAAAATAGTTTGCCCAGACGCGGTTGCTGATGGAGCGGCTGAAGTACCTGTTTTCCGGCGCGGTCAGCCAGTTCGCCAGGTGAATACGACGATCGAGTGGATCTTCGAATCCGATCGGCTCGGCATCGAGTGGCCGTGGCGGCTGGGGTAGCCCCGTGCTGGGCTGAATCAACTCACCCTGGGTATCCGAAAAGACAACCCGTGTCCCCTTGCCTCGCACACGCGAGAACATGTTAGCCATGCCGTAGTACTGGTCGTTGGTCCACTTCTCCAGTGGATGGTTATGGCACTTGGCACAGGTAATCGAGAGGCCCATAAAGGCCTGGGCCACCGTCTCCGACATATCTTCCGGCGACTGGTGCAGGGCATAAAAGTTGGCGGCACCGTTCTCGTTGGTATTTCCGCTGGCCGTCACCACCTGTCTGACAAGTTGATCCCAGGGCATGTTCTCCGCCACTCGCTGGCGGATCCAGCTGTAATATACCTTGACCGACTCGGCTCCCAGCGACGAGCCATTGACCAGCAGCAGGTCGGACCATTTGTAAGCCCAGTAGTCAACGAACTCGGGGCGTGCCAGCAAATCGTCCACCAGTCGCTGACGTTTGATGGCGGAGGGCCGATCGTCGTCGAGGAATTCTTTCAGCTCCGCCACCGTCGGCAGCATGCCGATGGTATCCAGGAATGCCCGTCGCACGAAGGTCGCATCATCACAGAGCGGCGAGGGCGGCAAATTCAGCGACTGCAACTTGTCCAGCACTAGTTCGTCAATGAAATTGTGCCGCTCCGAATCATCAAAGACGGCCTCATCAAGCTGGTCATTCTCGTAGGGAACGCTCAGGAAGGAGAGCTCGTTGTAGTTCAGGTACCAGACCTTGATGGCACCCTGGCCCGGTCCCACGATCTGCACCAGGCCCTCGTCGTCGACAATCGCCACGTTCCGATTAACTGTCGTGTACTTGGCCCAGGCGGTCACATCCTCGACATGGCCATCGCTGAAGTGGGCCAGTACGACCAGCTGTTGTGTCGTCGCTGGCCGCTGCCGCGAGTTGTAGGGCAACACCTCCACTCGCTCGATCACCGCGTCATCGGCTGAGGGGCCCGGTGTACCGGCGGCAATCCATTCGGAGAGCACACGGTACCGCAGGTCACCAACTTCCATCCGTATGCCGCCCTTGTGGGGTACCGCACCAGTTGGCTTGGTCAGCACAAGACTGCGTCCGGGGTCGGATGGCACGACACGCCGACCACGCGCCTGCCTGGTGAGATAGGAGTAGTCCGCTTCGAGGTCAAAGCCAAACAGGGTCAGGCGAAAACCGTTCTGCCCTGCCCGCGCACCATGGCAGGCACCGGCATTGCAGCCGGACTTGGAGAGCACCGACTCCACATGGTTACGGAAACTCCAGGTGAAGGGTTGATCCTGGCCGGCCACCACGACGCTGGCCGTTGCTGTCTGGTCCTGGTAGCGCGCCGTGATCGTTGCCGTGCCATTAGCCACCGGCACCAGCAGTCCATCATCCACTCGCACGATGGCCTCATCACTGCTTGTCAGCTCAACGCCCTCGAGCAACTGCGAGTGCACCTGTTGCTCATGCAGCTGTTGCACCAGCACGCGCTGCCTGGCTTCGACTGTGGAAAGCTCAATTTCCCTGGGCAGAATCTGAATCGTCGATTCGGCTGCCAGGGAGTCGCCCAGCACGAATCCTGCCAGCAGCGCACAGACGATTGAATAACGCATCACATCGAATCCTCAGAGTGAAGATGACGGCGGCACACTTGGCCTCCGGCAGCTGCCAATTATCAGAACAACTCGTGGATCTCTTCTGTTCCAAAGTCCACCAGCGGGAATGGACGACCGGCTGGCCCCGGCAACGCCGTTTCCAGGTCCAGGCCGAGGCTATGGTAGATCGTTGCCACCACCTGGGATGGATCGATCGGCCGCTCAGCGGGGTAACCGCCGATAGGGTCGCTTTTGCCAACCACGCGTCCACCCTGAACTCCGCCACCAGCAAAATAGACGGACCAGCACTGGGGCCAATGGTCGCGGCCACCCGCCGGGTTGATACGCGGTGTGCGACCAAACTCAGCCAGGTTACAGACCAGCGTGTTATCGAGCAGTCCTCGTTCCGTCAGATCCTCGATCAGGGCAGCATAACCCTGGTCGTACATGGGAGCGACGATGTTCTTCATGCCCTCGATGGACGTAAACGGTTTGCTGCCGTGAATATCCCAGGTGATTTCGTCAAACACGGTCAGGAAAGTGTTGACAGTCACAAATCGCACACCAGCTTCAATCAGCCGCCGCGACAGCAGGCAGCATTGACCGAAGCGGTTCATACCATATTTTTCTCGAACCGCACGGGGTTCCGTTTCCAGGTCAAAGGCCTTGCGAGCAGCCTGGCTGGTCATCAAGCGAAACGCTGCTTCAAAGTTACTGTCCAGCAACTTGGCATTCTCGCTGCTCTCAAATCCTCGCACCGAATCCTCCACGACTTCACGCAACTTGCGGCGCCGGTTCAGTCGTGCTTCGCCAATCTCACTGGGGGGCAGTAGGTCCGGGACCTGGAAACCGTCCTTGGAGGGATCGGCCATTAAAAGGAAAGGGTCATAGGCTTTCCCCAGGAAGCCGGCATCCTGGCCATGTGGCAGGTTGCCTCCAGTCCGTCCCATCGGTTCCGGAAGAACCACGTTGGCAGGCAAATCGGTGCGGCGGCCACGCAGGTAACTCAGAGCGCAGCCGGCGTGGGGTGTATTAATGCCACCTGTGAACAGGCGACCGGTCTGCATCATCTGGTGGCCGGTGTCATGCACTGCAGCGGCCGTGTGAAAACAGCTGCGGACCACCGACATGCGGTCCGCGACATCGGCGTGCCGTGGCAGGATCTCGCTCAACTGGATCTCGGCTGAGCGAGTTGCAATTGGTTTGAAAGGGCCGCGGATTTCTGCAGCGGCATCTGGTTTAGGATCGAATGTGTCGATCTGGCTGGGAGCGCCCAGGTTGAAGATCATGATCACGGACTTTTCGTCGTTACCATCTTCGACCGCACCCTGCGCCTGTGCTTCCAGCATCTGGGGTAACGACAGGCCGACCGCACCCAGCGATCCCACCTGCATGAAGTCTCTGCGAGATACACCGTCACAGGTGGTCGCTGTCGCTCTATCGGTGATCCGCAGCATGCTTTGAAATCCTCACCCCGGAGGGGGCAATAGATGCGAGAAAAGTGCATTTCAGCTCCGAAACGCTCCTGACCGAAGGTTAGCAAACGATCCCCAATAAATCAAATCCAACCGACCGTCTGCGACCAGCAGGCGTACACCCTCGTGGCGATACAACGCTACACTAGAATACTGCTGCGGGCGTCGCGCTCGCAGCACTTGGCTGATAGTCACCCTGTCCTTACCGCGACACGCGATCGCCCATGCTCCCAACTGCCGGCACGACCAACGGTCCGCCCAGCGATCGCCAGCTGGCCTTTCTTGGTCTTGCCTTGCTGGTCCTCGCATTCCCCGCCCTGCTGCTCGATTCCCAGGTTGTCACATGGACCAGGCAACTACGCAGCGATTCAAGTTCGGTTTTCCTGCTCGTGCCGGTGGAATTGATGGCGCGTGCTGCAGGTGCGGCAGTCATCCTGCTGATCCTGCTGGTACTTGAGCAGGATCGCCGACGGACTGTCCTGCGCGTTGCGGTGGCCGTTCTGCTGGCCGCCCTGGTGACGCTGACGCTGAAGATCATTGTGGCTCGCCAACGTCCCCCGCTGTTTGACACATCGAGCGGAATCTGGACTTCATTTCAGGGCTTGTTTAACATCTTTCAAGGAGAGAGTTTCACCTTTCTGAGAGATCGAACACTGGAGAGCTTTCCCTCGGGCCATATGACAACGGCCGCCGCCCTGGCTGTTGGACTTGCAACCCTCTATCCGCGCTGGAGCTGCTGGTTTGCGGCGGCCATCCCACTTGTCGCCCTGCAGCGGATCTGCCACCTGGAACATTTTGTCAGCGATACGCTCAGCGGAGCTGGTATTGGTATCCTGGCGAGCGTTTTTGTCCTGCGGCATCGGCTCTGGGATTTCCTGACACCAGCCACACCTGCGGGCGAGGAGTCGGAGCCGGATTAATTCCATTGTCAGGGCCGGCCTGTCAGGCCTACAATTCAGTATTGCCCGTTCGGAACCCGGGCAAAATGAGAACACGGAACAGAGAGCGAGACTATCATGCGACAGCTTATTGTCCAGGCAAGCCTGCTGGCGATGCTTGTACCGTCAGCCCTGCTGGCGGAGCCACCCTCTAAAGAGTCAGAGCCACGTAAATATCACGAAATCTATAACGACATGCGGACGCTTCTGAAAATGGAAGCGACTGCGGCCAGCGACGCGGAACGTGTTGCTGTGATCCACGAGATGCTGCCGCTGTATCGTGAATTGGCCACCGATCCTCGGCTCGCATTGAGCCCCACGCTGCAGAAATACCGCATTCAATTACGATCCCGGTTGATGCTCATCCAGGCCCGACTCAAACGGCAACTTGCTCGTCGACCGGAACAAGCCGTTCGATCGCTGGCCGATCTCACGACCGATGCCGTCGCTGACCAGCTCTCGCTGGTCGGCAGCACGGCTGGCGGTCCCGGTCGCTTGTTCGCCGCCAAGGGTGCTTTCGGCGGAGGTGCCAGGAGGCCCGATTATGGTCAGGCGCTTGTTGAGTTGATCCAAAACACGATCGCTCCGGATTCCTGGGACGTCCGTGGCGGGGCCGGCGTGATCGTCTATTACGCCCCGCTTCACTGCCTTGTCGTGCGAGCCACCTCCGAGGTACACCACAGGATCGGCGGTGCCGTGGGCGTGTTACGGAAAGTCGGTAACTAGTTGCGGTGAGCGTAAAGGGCGAGTCGACCTCCATTGAAGGGTCGACCACTTATCCCGTCCGCTGCACTTAACCTGTCCGCTGGCGGGACTGAATCGGCTTATTGTCCGCCTGCTGTGGCGCAGGGCTGCTCGGCCTATCCAATCAGACAGACCAGTTTATACTGAGTTGTTGCAGCGGTAGTACCGCAAGCGTCCAGTAATCGACCAAGCATGATCGGTCTGCTTTGAACCAGTTTCCAAGTACGTCACCGCAGGATCTGATCGACAACTTTGAGTTGTTCGACGAATGGGATGATCGTTACCGCTACATGATCGAACTGGGTAACGGCCTGCCGCCATTGGATGAAGTGGACCGTCGCGAAGAAAATCGTGTCCAGGGCTGTGTCAGCAACGTCTGGCTGGTGGTGGAAGAGAACGAGGATGGTACGCAGGACTTCCAGTTCCGCGCCGACAGCGATTCTCAGCTGGTCAAGGGATTGATCGCGATCGTGCTGATCCTGTATAGCGGACAGTCGCCTCAGCAGGTTGTGGAATACGATATCCAGACGATTTTCGACCGCCTGGAACTCTCCCAGCATCTCAGCCGTTCTCGATCCAATGGCCTGTCGTCGATGGTCCGGCGGATAATCCTCCTGGCCACGCAGCAACAGGCACTGGCGCCGCCTCCCCCCGTTGAGTAATCGATTCATGCCGGCGCGCCACGCGTGCAGCGGAGTTGTTCTATGACCACGCAGACCACGGTGATTACGATTTTTCTGATCGTGGCAGCCTCGCTGGTTGGCGGAGCAGCACCGTTGTTTATTCGACTCAGTCACACCCGCCTGCAAATGCTCTTGAGCTTCGTTGGCGGACTGTTAATCGGAGTCGGTGTGCTGCACATGCTGCCGCATGCCGCCTTGGAACTCGATTCGGTCGATACAAGTGCCCTGGCGTTACTGGTTGGGCTGGTCGGCATGTTCTTCCTGACTCGTATATTCCATGTTCATCACCATGGCTCCGAGGACGAACATGACCAACACCAGGCCACCGAGGGGACCGATACCATCAGCTGTGATCACCACAGCGGGGAACTCGGCTGGCTGCCACTCGGAATCGGACTGGCCTTTCACTCCCTAGTGGACGGGGTCGCCCTGGCGGCAACCTTTCATGTCACGCGCCACGCTGACCAGTCTCACTGGTGGTTGGGAGCCGCCCCGCTGTTGGCCATCCTGTTACACAAACCGTTTGACTCACTGTCAATCTGCTCGGTCATGATCGCCCGCGGCGTCAGCCGGCGGCAAGCCATGCTGGCGAACCTGTTGTTCGCGACGATCACCCCACTGGGTATCATCCTCTTTCAACTTGGCTTAGCCGAAGGAACTATCGCCACCCGCGCCATCGTTGGCTGGACCCTGGGGATTTCCGCCGGTGCATTTCTCTGTATTGCGCTGGGCGATATCCTGCCTGAAGTCCGCTTTCACTCGCATGATCGAGTCGCACTTTCGACAAGTTTACTGGCTGGCATCCTGGTGGCTGTTCTCATTCGCTTCGCCGAACCGTCTCATTCACACGAACCGGCAGCGACACCACAACAGTCGCAGCAGCCAGCAGAGCAAGACGCGTCGGAGTTGGTCGCCTCAAGATGGCGGCCAGCAGCGTTGACTAGCCACCGTTTAGCCAGCGGCGAGCGAATTGCTGAGCCTGCAGCCGATTGGCAAACTGGCGGATCAAGGTCTTGGTATTTGCCTCGTTGGCGCCTGCAATTCCCCCAACTGTCTTGTCCCGCCACTGTTCGGCGAGGCGCGAGTTGTGGAACAGGTTAGCCTGCCGCGCCACCCGGGTTCCGTTATGGTGTGCGATTAGCACTGCGAAATGGGGCCATTCTGCGAACGGATCCTTGTACGGTAGCTTCTCCAGGTAGACAGCAAGTCGCTGTTCAAGCAGCGGCAATTCAGTCTGAAACGTCTGCTTGAAGAGTTCCAGATGTTTGGGCACGGTACCGTCCGCAGACACCTCGTAACCACCTTCCAGCGGTCCAAGCTTGTTGAGTTGCTGCAGGTAGGCATTAAATTGCGCCTTGCGGGTCTTGGCCAGGTAATGAGTCAGGGCCCAGGCGGAAGCATAACCTGTTGATGTCAGGCGTGCCGCGGTCACCGTCTTGCCGATCCAATCGCCGTTCAGCTCCTCGCCCGCCAGGCTCTTGAGGAAGTTTTCCAGCTCGTACATCCGCAAATCGTTGACCTGGCCAACTCCCTTCCAGCGATTGCGTTCACCGAGTGAGGTAGGCGCCATAAACTCGGCCATGCCTTCGGTGATCCACATCGGCCAGGCCGAAAGTCGACGCTGGAAACCGATGTTGTGCAGGATCTGGTGAACTCCCTCGTGAGCTATCGTGTTGATCGTCTGTTGCCGAGCGAGTTCCGCTTTGAGCCCCGCCAGCTTGGATTCCTCGTAAAGCACCACTTTGTTTGTGAGCGTGTGGTAGTAGGCAATGATCCCGGCCGGCGTACGGCGATATTGCTGGAACTGGTCGTCATTTTGGAACATCAGCACAACCAGCGGGATTTCCGGTTCGTGCACTTCAATGCCACGCAATCGGGCGTAGCCGACCGCGCCTGGCAACATCTGTTCCAGGATCCGGCTGGTGTCGCGGGCAAACGTCTGGGAGGTGTTATAAAGGAACAGGTAATGCCGAGTGCTCAACGATTTGAAACCCGCCAGCGGACCTTTCTTGAGATCCGCTTCGAGCTGCTCAACGGTTGCTGGCTTGAAGGGCCGTTCAGTCGCAGCTGCCTTGTCGAACGATCGGGCCACCAGCTCGCCGTCAGGAAGCATAACCAGGTGATATTGACCGACGTTAATTTGGACCGTGGCGACCACCGCCCGTCCCTGCTCGTCCAGAGTCGTTACGCGGGGAAACTGTGGCGGGCTGGCTATTCCTGGTGGAATGTCGAAACCATAGCCGCGCAAATCGAGTGGTCGGTCCGTTGGTTGAGCAAAAACGGCGTTGTGCGGTTGAAGTAGGGAAAAAATACAGCCGATCAAAACAGCACGTAAAACAGGCACATTTAGCCTGTATACACGGCCTGAACGTCCAACGACAGATTCACTACAATCCGACAATTCGCTTAGATCCTGCCCAAAGAGACTGTTTTTTCCAGTTTTACCCCGAAACGTCCCGCCACTACCCTAGTTTAATCATAAGCTTCCGTGGAGCTACCTATGGGTAGTACCCAACCGGCGTGAACAGCAGCACAGAAAGCTCTTGTTGTAACGCCAACTGATTTTGTATAACCACTTTTACCACAAGAGGTTAGGCTGGATCAACGAGAGATTTCAGTGGCCATCGAGGAGACGCCTGCCGCCTGGCAGGTATTCCGATAACTTGGGCCATTGCGAGACGGGACACCCCTGTCAGAAGATCACAGCCTTGAAAGGGTAGCGATTGATGCGTCATACAACTCAACAACCTGCCAATTTCGTTCTACTGCTGGCACTGTTGGTTCTCCTCGTTGGGAGTCCACGTCCTGCCATCCTGCAAGCTCAGGAAAGCGCCCCGGACGAAGCGGTCGAGGTCGACGCCGAGGCCCCTGCGCCGCTGCCCGATCCCCTTGTCGGTGTACTCGCCGACATCCTGGCTGGTGCCGAGTCGGAACGTCTTGAGCTGACCGATGCTAACCGCGACAAGTTGACCGTGCTGGTTGGCCAGCGTCGCGAGCAGGGTGCATCCTATATTGAGACGATGACTGAACTGCCCCAGGCCGAAAAGCTCATCAAAATTCACGCTTTCCAGTCGGAATCTCTACGACTGGCAATGGAAATACTGAACGTCGAGCAGCGTAGCGTAGTGCAGCAGATGAACTTGCGTCAGCAGGGTTTGATTTCGATTGCTGAACCGCAGATTGCCCGCACGCTTGGATTGACGGAAGATCAAGAGAAGGCCGTCGGCCAGCTAATCATGGCTGCCATTAGCCAACCTCCAGCCGAAAAGCTCGAAGAACAACGTGCCCGCCGGACTGCTCTGGACACAGAGCTCGATGAACTCCTCAGCGAGAACCAGCGCGCTGTCTGGACCCAGATGATTGGTGTGGAGCTGGTCGCTGCAGACGACGCCGACCCAGAACCTGCCGATGAGCCTCCAGCAGCAATTCGCACTGCCGACGGCGATATCAAGCTCCGATTCAGCTTCCGCTTCACTCCCTGGGAAGACGTCATCAATTGGTTTGTTGAGCAAGCCGAACTGTCGTTGCAGATGGACGGCCCTCCTCCGGGCACATTCAATTACACCGACACTCGGTTTTACACGCCGGCGGAAGCTCTTGACCTGATGAACGGCATCCTGCTGACGCGTGGATACACACTCGTTCGCCGCCGACAGCTGCTCACTCTAGTCAACCTCGAAGACACCATCCCGGACGTCCTGGTTGAGTTCGTGCCGCTTGACGAACTGGATAGTCGGGGCGAATACGAGTTGGTTAAGACTCTTTTCCAGCTGGTAAAGATGACACCTGAAGAGGCCCAGGCTGATTTACAGAAGCTGATTGGCGCCCAGGGCAGCATCATGATTTTCCCGGCGGCCAAGCAGGTCCTGGTTCAGGAGACTGCCGGACGGCTGCGGACGCTGCGTACCATCATCGAATCGGTTGAAAAGCCGCGGCAGCTTGGTGAAAGCACGATCACGGAACTAGAACTCAAATATGTGCCTGCCGAGGACATCCTGGTGGTGGCACGAGTCATGCTGGGGCTCGGTGACGAAGATAATCGGGCTGAGGGTATCAGTTTTGGTATCGACCCACTGGGTGCCAGGATTTTCGTCACCGGTGACGAGGAAAAGGTCGCTTTGATCAAGGACCTGGTCACGCGAATGGACAAGGATCCGCTGGATGGCGCCGTGGCAGCTGAGCCGGGTGAAACACCCCAGTTGCAGACTCATAGCATCCAGGTTGCCGATCCGACGACGGCATTTGAGGTCTTGCAGACGATGCTAGCTGGTTTGCCCGACATTCGCATGGCGCTCGATCCATCGACCAACAAGATCATTGCCTTCGCCCGACCCAGCGAACAGGCCACGATCCGGGCCGTGATTGGCGAGTTGGAAGGTGAAGTTCCTCAATTCGAAGTCATTTCTCTGAAAACACTGGAACCCTCCATGGCCCTGGCCATGATCGGCAACATGTTCGGCGGGGATCCTGAAGCGGAGACATCCGACGGACCCAAGGTGACAGCCGATCCGGTAACGATGAAGTTGTTTGTGCGAGCCACCAATGCAGAGATGGTCGCGATCAAGGAGATGATTGCACGGCTGGAGGCCGAAAACACAGCCACCACGGGCGGCAATATTCGCCTGATTCCCTGGTCCGGCGACAGTGCCATTGAAGCTGTCGATCGTGCCGGACGTTTCTGGCAGGGTGGCAACCGTATCCGCATCATCACCCCATCCGATCGCAATGGATCCAACCTCGATCTGCGTCGAACCAACGACGATCCGCAGGGCGAGCCCGCTGGCAATGAAGCACCAGCGGCGACGCCCCCGCCCGGGCCGCAAACCAGCGCTCCCGCAGCTCGACCGTTGACATCGACTGATGGCAGCGGTTCGAACGTGGCGACTCTACAATTTACAAGCGAAACCACAACTGCTGTTGAGCAGTCGGCTGCAGCAGCCCAACCTGCAACGGGTACCGGTAGCGATATTATTGTCGAGGTAACACCCGACGGAATCTTGCTGATTTCTGAAGACCTCGATGCGTTGGACCGATTTGAGACACTCTTAAGGACCCTGATGCCGCCATCAGCCGGTATCAGCGATCGACGAATCACGATCTTCTACCTGAAATTTGCCAAGGCGGATGTCGCCTCCCAACTTGTACAACAGATACTCAGCGGCGGTGAGAGCAGCTCTGGCGATCTGGGCTCACTGGTGGGTGACATCACCAGTGGTCTGATGGGTGGTGGCGGTGGCCTGATGGGTATGTTGCTTGGCGGCGGTGGTGGCGCCAGCGAAGATGCTACCGGGTCCACATTCGAGGCCAGCGGAACAGTCAGCATCGTCTCCGATCCACGACTCAATGCCCTGGTTGTCCAGGCCAACGAGGAAGACCTGTCTATGATCACGGACCTGTTGGATGTGATCGACAAGGAACACAGTGAAGCCGACGTACAGATGCAGGGCAAGCCCCGCTTGATTCCGGTCATTTACACTTCGGCCGAGAGCGTGGCCAAGGTCGTCCGCGACGTTTACGCTGACCGCATCACCGGTGCCTCCTCCTCACGGGGACAGCAACAGCGTCAACCTTCACCGGAAGATTTCATGCGTATGCTGGCACAGCGGGGTGGTGGCGGCAACAGCCGTGGTGGTGGTGGTGGCGGTGGAGCGGCATCAACCGGTGAGCCAACAAAGATCGCCATCGGTGTTGATGAGCAGAGTAACTCGCTCGTCGTCGCCGCACCGGAACCTTTATTCCGCGAAGTCGAGGAGCTTGTCCGCACACTCGACCAGGCCAACGTCCAGAAGCAGGACGTGCTTGAAGTCCGTACTTTGAAGATGACAAACCCCGAGGTGATTCAAAAGGCCTTGCAGTCGATACTCGGCGACCAGGCCACGGTCAGTACCAGTAGCAGCAGTAGCTCTGGCAACAGCTCCAGAACCTCGTCAGGCGGCACTTCTGACCAGCCAAGTCCTGCTGACATTCAGCGCCGGCTGGAGTTCTTCCAGCGATTACGTTCAGGTGGTGGCGGTGGCATCCCAGGCGGCGGCAGTGGACGACCTGGTGGTGGTGGTCCTCCTGGTGGCGGCCGACCGTCTGGCGGGAGTCCCCGACCTCCGGGACGCTAACAGCTAATCAACGAGCCAGAGAATCTCGAAACAATCGGTTGGCTGAGGGGTTAAACAGGACAGAGGAGACGGGCGCGAACTGCGACCGCTGCCAAAGAGGGCACTCCTGCTCTGTAAAGCCACGAGCCCAGCTGGCCTGACCTACCGCGAAACGAGCCAGTCCAGCTTAAGTTACCTCGGACAGCTCGGAACTACATACAAGACACGAAAGCTACAACCATGGACGCCGGCCAACTTCTTTTACAGCGAGGGCTGATCACCGACGATCAGCTCCAGCAGGTCCGCGAGCAGGACGCGGAGGGTATCGCAGCCGTTGAGGCTGCTGCCAATCTCGGCTTTGTTAATGAAGCCGCCGCACTGGAAGTTCTGGCAGCCGAAACAGGTCTTGAATTCCTCGATCTACGGGACGCCAAGATCGACCTGAACCTGTTACAGGAGTTTCCGGTCAAGTTGATCCATCGCGAGTTGTTATTCCCCATTTCCAGGGAAAACGGCGCCATGGTGGTCGCCACCAGCGATCCCTTCAATCTTTACCCGATCGATGAAGCGGGTGCTGCCACCGGCCTTTCCATCATCCCGGTACTTGCTGCTCGCCGCGAAATCGATCTGCTCGTCAAGCGTCACCTGGGTGTCGGTAGTGAGACGATTGACAACCTGATCGAGCAGCGGAGTGATGACGAGGTGATCGAGTTGCTGGGTGACATTGATGTCGACGGCTCCGAGCTGTCGGAAATGGCCCAGGAAGCGTCAGTCATTCGGCTGGTCAACGAGATCCTGCTGGAGGCAATTGAATTACGTGCCAGTGACGTGCACATTGAATCACAGTCGGGTGGCCTGGTCATTCGCTACCGCATCGACGGCATGCTACATGCCCAACCGGTACCGCCGGAAATCAGTCAATTCCAGGCTGCCATCATCAGCCGCCTGAAAATCATGGCCCGCTTGAACATCGCTGAGAAACGGCTGCCACAGGATGGCCGCATCAAGCTCAAGGTCAAGGGACGCGAGGTCGACGTGCGTGTCTCGGTGATCCCGATGATCCATGGCGAGAGCATGGTGATGCGGTTACTGGATAAATCCTCCATGGTCTTCGACCTGCAAGGGCTGGGGATGGAGGCGGATACCTATGGTGTGTTTAGCGACCTGATTCGCATTCCCCATGGCATCGTGCTTGTCTGCGGGCCAACGGGTAGTGGTAAAACGACCACGCTTTACAGTTCCCTGCTGGAGATCCGCAGCCCCGAGAACAAGATCATCACCACCGAGGATCCGGTCGAATACCAGCTCGACGGAATCAACCAGATCCAGGTCCACGCTCGTATCGGCCTCACATTTGGCCACACCTTGCGAAGCATTCTCCGTCACGATCCGGACATCGTCCTGGTTGGTGAAATTCGTGACCTGGAGACAGCTGAGAACGCCATCCAGGCATCACTGACCGGTCACCTGGTGTTCAGCACACTGCATACAAACGATGCCGCCGGTGCATACACGCGAATGATTGACATGGGAGTCGAACCATTTCTGGTCGCCAGTACTGTGGAAGCGGTGATGGCCCAGCGGCTGATCCGGCGACTCTGCCTTGACTGCCGTCGTGAGGTCGATCCCAAGTCCCTTGACCTGCCGCCAGATTTCCCCTTCGAACAACTGGCAGATCGCCCGCTTTACGAGCCGGTCGGCTGTCGCGAATGCCGCCAGGTCGGTTACCGCGGTCGGATGGGTATCTACGAGTTAATGGTCACGACCGATGACATTCGCCAGCTGGCTCATGATCGTGCCAGTACCTGGCAGCTGAAGACGGCTGCCCTGGAAAATGGCATGGCGACCTTACGAGATGACGGTTGGCGGAAAGTCGCAGCTGGTCATACCAGCGTTGACGAGGTGCTGCGAATCACCAAGGGTGATCGCATGCTGCATATGGAGCGTGACCGCGAGGCGAAGAAAAGTTGAGGAAGGCTCATCCCAGTAGGGCCACACAATCATGCCAGACTATTCCTATACAGCCCGTGATATCGATGGCGCAATGGTCGAGGGCACCATTACTGCCACCAGTCAGCGCGAGGCGCTGAACCTGCTGTCTGGCCAGGAGCTGTTCCCGCTGCAAGTCAACACCAGCTCCGCTCGACCCGCCACGTTGACGAACAAGCGTGTCAAGGGTCAGCTGATGGCGACCACCTACAGCCAGCTTTCGGCACTCTTACGGAGCGGCGTCCCGCTGCTGCGGAGCCTGCGGATCATCGAGGATCAGTCCTCCAACCAGACGCTCAAATTGATCCTGCGAGAGGTACATGACCGCGTCGAGGATGGCCAGGGCCTGGCCGAAGCGATGGGGGCCTTCCCCAAGGCTTTCAGCGATATGGCCGTCAACATGGCCCGCGCCGGCAGCGAGGGCGGCTTTCTTGAAGACGCTCTCGATCGGGTGGCCAAGTTCACCGAACAGCAGGAAGATCTCAAGGCAGAAACGATTGGCGCGCTGGCCTACCCCGTCTTCCTCGGCACCGTCGGCTCACTGATCGTGGCCGCCCTGATTATCTTCTTTGTGCCGCGCTTTGGTGAGATGTTCGACAGCCTGCGGAGCCGCGGTGAGTTGCCCATTCTGACCGACTGGCTGCTTGGCTTCAGCCAGGCATTGCAGGACTGGTGGATGATTATGATCGCCGCTCTGATTGCCGGAATCACCGTGCTCAAGATTCAGTTGAACACCGACTTTGGCCAGCGCTGGAAAGACCTGATCAAGCTGCGAATCCCGCTGGCCGGGCCGATCTTTCAGAGTCTCGCTGTCTCACGTTTCTGCCGCGTGCTCGGCACGCTGATGCGGAACGGAGTACCCATACTCAAGTCACTGCAGATCAGTCGAGGGGCGGCTGGCAACCGGATTCTTTCCGAGGCAATCGACAAGGCCTCGGAGAACATCTCGGCGGGTGAATCACTCGCCCGGCCGCTGGCAGCCAGCGGCTATTTTCCGCGGACTGTGGTCGAAATGATCGCCGTTGCGGAAGAGTCAAACACGCTGGATGATATCCTTGTGGAGATCGCCGATGGCCTGGAAGCACGCACCACGCGTCGTTTGACGCTGATGGTGCGATTACTGGAACCGATCATGTTGCTGGTTCTAGCCGGAGCTGTGCTGTTCGTGGTGATCGCACTACTGCTGCCGGTCATCAAGATGAGCAGCACAATGGGATAAGGAACAGGGTCTTATAGAATTTGGGTGGAAGCACATTTCAAGGAGAGTGACGATGTTGAATAACGAACATGGAAACCGGTCACGACGTCGACGGCGGGGCTTCACGCTGATGGAAGTCCTGCTGGTGATGGCCATCCTGGTCATGCTGGGAGCACTTGTGGCGACCAACTTTATGGGCATCTTTGCCAAGAGCAAGAAGGATGCGGCAGCAGCACAGATGCTGCTGTTCAAGACTCCGCTGGACACCTACCAGCTGCATCTTGGCAATTACCCGGCCACCGAAGTTGGGCTGGAAGCTCTCAGGGTAGCCCCCTCCGACGCGATGGGCCAACAGAAGTGGTCTGGTCCTTACCTGAAAGCCGACGTTCCAGTGGATCCCTGGAGTGGTACCTACCAGTACGAGTTGACGAACGATCCGGCCACTGGCACTGCGGCCTACAAGATCTGGTCCAACGGACCTGACCAGCAGTCCGGTACAGAAGACGACGTGATTGTCACATCCAACTAGATGTCACAATCGTCATCCCTCGAGATCACCTTGTCGCCAAAGGGACAGCTCGCCATGGGACGCTGCGCACTGACAAATCGCACTGCCGTGAAATCCAGCTCGCCCGCTGGATTCACGCTGTTCGAGATCATCCTGGTGCTGGCGCTGATGATCCTGATCGGTTCGCTGGTTGCTCCTGCTTTTAGCCGCACATTTGAAAATCAACGGCTGAAGGAATCCGGCGACATTGTGCGAACTGCCATGGCCGAGGGGCGGATTGAGTCGATGAAGTCGGGTCGGACAATGTTGTTCCGCTACGAGATTGGCGGCAACCACTATATTCTCGAACCCTGGCAGGGGGCCGATGACTACCTGGAAATGGGCGACGTAGCGGCCGCCACGCTGATTCTGGCTCAACCACAGTCGCTCGATGATGCCCAGCCAGTCACAACCCCACCCCCCAAGGGGAGCCATACCAGCCTGGCACTCTTCAATCGTATCCAGGAGCTGCCCGAGGGAATCAGCTTTTATGGCTCACAACAGGATCCCTCCGTTCGAGATCGGGTCATGCAAAAACAGCTGCAGGCCAATCCGAACCTGAACACGCTCGCACAATGGTCCGCTCCGGTGCTGTTCTACCCCGACGGCAGTGCCTCGCAGACGGAGGTGAGACTGGTCAATACCGGCCTCAACCGCTTCGTCCTGGTCCGGCTGAGAGGACTGACAGGTATCGCCTACGTGACGGACATTCGTACCCTCTCGGAAATGGACCTGGATATCCAGTAGGACTTTCCCTGGCATGAACAATAACAGCAGATCAGCCGATCGCATCGATCGCAGGGGTCTATCCCTGTTGGAGGTGATTATTGCGCTCGCCATCCTGGGCCTGGGGCTGGCGACGATTGGTGAGTTGATTCGGATTGGTACCGACAGTGCCAAGCGAGCCCGCCAGCAGACGACCGCTCAGCTGCTGTGCCAGAACAAGCTGGAGGAAATCCGCGCCGGCATTCTTCCTCCCGAGTCGATCGGCCCGCTCAACTTCGAAATCTATGAAACCGACCAACCATGGATGTATACCATCGAGCGACAGCAGTTTGACGCCGAGGGCCTGCTGCAAATCACTGTGACGGTGGAAGAAGTGACCACGGCCATCCGACCGATGCGATTCTTTCTTACCACCTGGATGATCGATCCCGAACTGGAACTGCTCCAACAGCAGGCTGCCGACCAGGCAGCCGCGGCGGCGGGAGGATAACATGCCTGACCACTTGTCCAACACGTCCGCTGGCCAGCGTCGCACCAATCGTCGCGGTCTTACACTGATGGAGTTGATTATCGCGCTGGCACTTACCGGTGTCACGCTGGTGCTGATCAGCACGGCAATCGATCTCCACTTGCGCACACTCACTAACCGCAGGGCCTATGCCGAAGAGGGGCAATTGGCACGCGCAGTGCTTCATCGAATTGCGGGCGACCTGCGAAATGCAGTTCAATACACAACGGTGGACATGTCCGGTGCGCTGGAGGGATTGGATCCCAGCAGCCTGCTGGACTTTGCTGGTGACGCCGCCGGCGGCGGGGGCATTCCCGAAGATCTACTCGGCGGTGACATCTCGGGCAGCATCGATGCGCTGCTGAATGGTTCCTCCGACAGCCTCTCCGATGCTACCCAGAATTTGTCGAGTACGCTGGAACCACCACCCATACCCGGGCTGTATGGCAATCAGTACGAGTTGCAGGTCGACATCAGCCGACTTCCGCGGGTCGAGGAATATCACTCGCTGTTTTACCGTGACGATCCTCTTTCGCTGGTGGACATTCCCAGTGATGTCAAGACAGTCACCTATTTCATGCGGATGGCCAACATGCAACTTGTCACTCGCAAGGCCAGCATTTTCGAGGACGAGGACGGCGAGAGTGGCCTGATGCGCCGTCGGCTGGATCGCGCGGTCACCAATTACGCCGCCAGCGTTGGTAATATTGATGGACTGATCAACGAAGCGGAGTTGATGGCGCCCGAGATCAAGGCGATCGAATTCCGTTACTTTGACGGCCTGCAGTGGTTACCCGAGTGGGATACCGACATGATGCAGGGTCTGCCAGTGGCCGTTGAAATAACCGTGCTACTGAAGTCAGCATTGCCGCAGCAGTCCAGCGGTATCATGACAGCTCTTTCGATGGCCGACCTGGGCTTAGACCCCGATGATCTCTCCTCGCTGGTCCGCTATCAAATGGTCGTGCGTTTGCCGATCGGGATCGTGCCCGAAGTGACCGAGGATAACGGCATGGAGGCGATGGGACTATGAACTCACTCTCCACAATACGCTTCCGACAGGGACGACCGCGCCGTCGTGGCATTGTGCTGTTGATCGTGCTGGTCGCCCTGATGGTGCTTATTCTGAGCGCCTACACCTATACCGAACTTATGAGGACGCATTACATCGCAGCCGATCTTGGTGGACGCCAGGTCCAGTCCCGCTTCCTCGTCGACGCGGGCGTCGAGGCGACCAGGCTGTTCCTGATGCAGACACCGGGAGTCCAGGAAGAGTCGGGGGGGCATTTCAATAATCCGATGTACTTCCAGGCTCGAAATGTGCTCCCGGATGTCGACCCTGAACGGATTGGCAGCTTCACTGTGCTGGCCCCGCTGGTCGACGAAATGGGCAACCTGGCCGCCGTGCGTTATGGGCTGGAAGACGAATCCAACAGGCTCAACCTCAATATCCTTGTGATAGCCGACGATCTCGTAGCGGATGGCGGCCGCACGCTTTTGTCAGCGCTGCCAGGTATGACTGACGATGTCGCTGATGCCATCCTCGACTGGATCGACGAGGACGATGAACCTCGCGACTTTGGTGCGGAATACGACTATTACCAGAGTCTCGATCCTCCCTATGCACCGAAGAACGGCCCGCTCGATACCGTCGAAGAATTGCTGTTGATCCGCGGCGTCACTCCGCAATTGCTATTCGGCCAGGATGTTAATCGCAACGGGATGCTGGATGCCCATGAAGTTGGTCCCCAGTCAGCAGCCTCGATGGCTGATCCGCTGGGTGGAGTGAGTGCAGCCACGACTCCCGCCGTCGATCCCATCATGGAAGGGTCGCTGGACCGTGGCTGGAGTGGCTACCTGACACTCTACGGCCAGGAACTGAATGCCAACCAGGCCGGCGAACAGCGACTCGATCTGAACAGCGAAGACCTGGAGACACTCCACGCCGACCTGGCCGACACTTTCAGCCCGGAAGTCGCCAACTTCGTTATCTTCTACCGCCAGGGAAACGATGAGTACGATGGCCAGGATCAGGGTGTGCCAGCCAGTACGGTTGCCGTCGACCTGACGATTGCCGCCGAACGCTCAATCAGCCAGGTGCTGGATCTTATCGATGCACGCCTGGAAGTCCCCTCCCCTGAAGGTGGAGGGATGATCATTCTCAATCCCCCCTTCCCCTTGATAGGCATGGGTGCCTACATCGACCACCTGATGGATAATGCCACGATCAACTCCAATGAGACGATCCCGGGCCGTTTAAATGTTAACCAGGCACCCAGATCGCTGCTGCTGGGAGTTCCTGGGATCCGTGAGGAGATTGTCGAGGCGATCCTTTCGAATCGAGAGATGAACAACCGCACAGATAATTCGACCCAGAAACACGAGGCCTGGCTGCTGACCTACCTGTGCTGTTCGCTGCAAGACCTGAAGGCGATCCAACCCTTTATTTGTGCGGGTGGGGACGTCTTTCGGGCACAGGTCATAGGCTATTTCGAAGGCGGTTCGGCCTCATCAAGGGTTGAAATCGTCATCGAACGTACAACCGCTACACCCCGCATTATTTCCTGGCGCGACCTAAGTCATTTAGGCCGCGGATACCCCCTCGAGGTGCTAGGTTTAACTTACCAGGATCCAGGGGCACTTTCGGGCGGCGTTGGCCCTGCCCCAGTTCGTCCTGCCATCCAATGACCCGCATGCACGGAATAGAATCATGGCTCAACTGATAGCCCTGGAATGGGATAAGTCTGAAATCCGCCTGGCAACAGGCCGTCGCTATGGTGACAGTCTGCAGTTGGACGACCTGCGCTCGATCGCCATTCCCCAGGACAGCGACGGCGACAGCAGCGCACAGCTGACGGAGTTGCTTGGCGAACTGCTTGGCGACCAGTTGACGCGTGGCCCTGCGCTGGTAAATCTCCAACGCGGTGCCGTCGAATTGCGAATGATGGAACTGCCCCAGGTTCCGGCCGACGAGTTGCCCGACATGGTGCGACTGCAGGCGGTCCGTCATTTCACCTCTCTGACCGACGACTGGACCTTGGACTTCCTGCCCTCGACGTCCGTCGACAGTGACACGGGCCGGCAGTCAATCCTGGCTGCCGCTATCCATCCAGACCATATTCAGCAAGTCCAGTCGGCATGTGAAGCTCAGCAGCTGACGATCACACAGCTGGCATTACGAAGCTGCAGCAGTGCTTCGTCCTGGCTGCAATCGACATCCGATACCACCACCAGTCTGCTGGTGGACCTGTTAGAGGCCGAAGCCGATCTGACTGTGATTCATGACGGCCAGGTCGCGCTCTCGCGAAACGTACGGCTTCCGCAAACCTCATCGGCCGAGCAACAGGACGTCGGACCAGATGAACTGGCACTAGGTGACGCAGTCGCCCAGGACGAGCAGCCCTCGAGCGAACTGAACGTGCCGCTATTGCAGTCGGAAATCCGTCGTACGATCGCTGCAGCTAACAGTCAGCTGACAGATGGCAGCGTCGAACAACTGGTCCTGCTGGGCAGCGACCCCGCCCTGGCAGAAACTCTTGGCAGTGGCCTGGAGTTGACCGTTGCGACATTTAATTTCCTCGACCACGTCACTTTCCGAGGCCAGGCACCCGCTTCAGTAGAACGTTTTACTTCCCTGGTGGGCCTGATCCATGACGCGGCTCTACAGCAACCTCCCGCCTTTGACTTTGTCAGTCCGCGGCGCAAACCGCACGTCGCGTCGACTCGCGAGAAGACCATTCGAATCGGTGGCTGGGCAACCATTGCCGTGGCCGTACTGATCGTGCTGGCGCTGTTTATGTACCGCAACAAGTCCGCTCAGTTGGCCGAATTGCAACAGATAGCCGCGGGACTGGACGCGGAAATCAAATCTTCCACGGAACTGAACATTCGCAGGCAGCGGATTCAGGATTTCCGGATTCGAAATATTGTCTGGATCGACGAGATCCTCCGGTTGTCAGAGAGCTTCCCGGATTCTGACACGGCGATCGTACGAACGATGAACTTCGTCAACCAGGCGACTGGATACGGTCGCATGAGCATGGACGTCAATGTCCGCGCCGCACCAGAAGTGAGTGAGTTGGAAAACACCTTGCGAGAAGTCTTTACCAAGGTCAGCGGTAATGGTGTCAAGCCGAATGAAGACGATCCTTATTACAAGTTCCGCTCTCACCAGACGCTTGTGGTCACTCCCCACGCCTTGCGGGAGACAACTGAAGTTGAGCAGGCGGCGCCCTCCGCCTCAGAAGACGACGATACACCAGCCACGACAAATGAGGACTGACCCATGAACCAACGCGAGAAATTACTGTCGTGGATCACTGCGGCCGGTGTCGCGATCACGGTGGTCTACTTCGGATTCCAGGGCGTGCTCGGCAAATTCAATGGACTCTCCACGTCGATCCTCAACGTGAAACAGGATATCGAGTCGAAGGAAACAACCAAGAACCGGATGAATAACGATCTGGCTTACCTTGCGGAAAGCCTCACACGTTCCCTCTCCAGTGACCCTGACCGTGCGCAGACCCGTTATACGGCCTGGATCAGTGCACTGGCCGATAAGCCCGCCGACCCGGACCGTAGGTCCAGTGCTCCCTTGCTGGACGATTTCACCGTTGTGCCGGGTCGACATGCTGTCGTCCCCGATTCCCATGTCCGGCTGAGTTTCCGGATTGTCGGTACCACCGACCTCAAGCGGGTCACCCGTTTCCTGCATGCTTTCTATTCCGCTCCCATCCTCCACCGCATTCAGGATATTGTGCTCACGCCGGAAACCGGTAAAAACCTGCGCGTGACCGCCACCGTCGAGGCGCTCGGCATGCTGGATGCCGAATTGCAACCCGCCATCGGCAACGACCCAACGACAGATGTGCTGGTACATGACTCACTGGACACCTACCTGGATGGGATCCTGGAGCGAAATCTCTTTGGCCCGCCGAACAAACTTCCCACCTTTCGTGGCAATTCGCTGATCGAACTGGACACCGGCAGTAACGAAAAGGTGACAATCTCCGCCGATGCCAGCGAGAGTGACCAGAAGATCGTATCGATCGAGATTCTCAAGACAGATTTACCGCAGATGCCAGAACTTGATATTGGCACCAATTCTGCTTCCTTCGAACTTCAGAGTGATGAAGAAGTCGAATACACGATGACCGTGCTGGTCGCCGATTCAGGCTTTCCCCAAAAGGTGGCCAAACGAGAATACACCATTCGCTTTAGCGATCCACCGCCACCGACCGTGCCAACTGTGCAAGAAGACTTTGACGCTGCCAAGTTGGCGTTCTTTTCAGCAACCGTCCAGATTAACGACCTTCTCGAAGCCTGGATTGTGCGCAGAGAAACTGGCACGTTGCTCAAGCTTCATATTGGTGATGAAATCGAAGTTGGCACCCTGTACGGTGTGGTGGATCGAATCAGCTTCAAGGAACTCGAAATTGATACCCCAGACGGCTTTCTGCTGATCAAACGGGGTCAAAGCCTCGCAGATGCTGTGAACCTCACAGCAGCTGCCGAGGCCCTTCTCGATGACGGCGATGACGCCTCGAGCGAAGAAGACGACGACCTGCGTTGAGCTAGCCGCTCTCCCTCTCCCGGTCGCCCCCGATCCCTCCGCCGCCAGCCCAAACGGCTGTCAGCGAGGTTCAACTAGTTAACCGGTTTTGCCGATATTACCGGTGACAATGTCTATGTCGCCATTCCTGTTCTGGATACCCAGGCAGTCTGCGCAAACTTTGAGGGGGTTGGAAGGGCGTATTATGAGAAGCCAACGTGCAACGATACAGTCCATATCATATTTTTTCCTACTATCCGCAGCTTTCCTGCTGTCTAGCGTCACCCTGCAGGCGCAGGCACCGTCCGCCGGCCAGGCAGACGGAATGCGCAGCTATTCCCTCAAATACGTCCAGGCTGCCGCAGCAGCCAATCACGTGCAGAGCATGATTGCGCCGGGACGTGCGCAGCTCTACTACGACGCCTCGCGGAACCAGGTTGTCGTGCGCGGTGACGATCAGGTCCAGCAAGTGGTCTACCAGATACTGCAGGACATTGATCAGCCCGCGGAGGCACAGCCAGTCGCGACTCCACCCGCTGCAGCCCCGCCGGCGGTCGCTCCCTCTGGAAATACGGTCAGGGGATATCCCGTCTCTTTAGACCAGATTCCTCACGTGGCAGCTGAACTGTCACGTCGTTTCCCGGCCAATCTTGGCGTCCGCATCGTCCCGGACACTCGCACTGGCCAGGTCGTGGTCATTGCCTCCGACGCAATCCATCGGCAGATCGAGCAAATGTTCGCTCCCCAACAGCCGATCGCGGCAACACCGGCTGCCACTGCGGCAGCTGGATCCGAGATCCTCCTGCAGAACATTGGCTGGCGTGAGTTTGAAGCCGGCCTGAGACGCATGTGGGGCAACCGAGTCCGCATCACGACGGATCCTTCCGGCACGATCGCCAGCATCCGCTTACCCGACGTTGATGGCAAACCGGCATCAATGCAACTTGACCGCCGCACTGGCCGGCTCCAGGTAACCGCCGAGGGTTCGAATTCCCAAGCCTGGTTGCAAGTCGCTCGCGTTCTCGACACTCCGACCAATACTCCCGACGGCGAAACATCGGTCGTACCAATCAAACGCACTAATCCAGCGGTCGTGGAAGATGCGATCGCCAAAGTGAGGCGGGCCGAAGCAGCGGCTGGCGATACGACGGTAGCAGTTCCGGTCAAGCCTCAAGCCGATCGTCCCCGCTGGGGTGGCGACCTGGTTGCCAATATCTTCACGACGCAACCCGGTGTTGCTGACGCGCCCCCTGTGGCCGACCCGAATAATGCAATCGGCGACGATCAGGGGACCGCATTGATCGGCAATGTACAAATTGAGTTCATCGAGGGCCTCGATGTGTTCATCGTCAAGGGTCCCAAGGAGGACGTGGCCAAAGTCATCCGCCTGATCGAGCAGATCGAGGGCTTTACCGATGAAACGCAACCCGAGATCCTGATTCACATCCTCAGCAACGTGAACAGTATTGTGCTCGGTGAATTGATCGAGGAAATCTATGACGATGTGTTTGGTAATCGGCTCACACCGGTCAGTGTCACGCCACTCGATAAACCCAACGCCCTGTTGTTGGTGGGCCGACCCGAAAGCATGGCTGCCGTGATGGACCTGATCGACAAGCTGGATCAGCCGGTTCCTCCGTCAACGCAATTACGTGTCTTCAAGTTGGTCTACATGTCGTCGATCGATGCGGAAACTCAAATCCGTGATTTCTACACCGAACGACCAGGTAGCGCAGACGATGTACGGCCAGGCCTCGGCACCGTCCCTCGCTTGATCGCGGACTTCCGCACCAACTCGCTTATCGTAAATGCGAGTCCGCGGGATATAGCTGAGATCGCACACTTGATCGATGAACTCGATATCGAGGGTGCCGCCGCTGAGAATCAACTGAAGGTCTTTCGGCTCAAAAACGCACTCGCCGATGATCTGCAGACCGTCCTGCAGGAGGCCATTGCAGGCATCGCCCCGGCGACGCCTGGCGGTGGTGGCGGGGGAGCAGATGGTGGAACGAATGCCAATGTCACTCCACAGTCCTCCAGGCTTTCAATCCTTTCAAGCGGACCTGACGGCGACCAGCTGATCAACGCCGGTATCCTGGCCGGTGTTACGGTCACATCCGACGCCAATGTCAACGCCCTGATCATTCGCGGCCCGGCGGCCAGTATGGAGTTGATTGGGGAACTGATCGAGCAACTCGATCAACTACCTGACGCCGAAGCGCAAATCAAGGTATTCCCGTTGGAGAACGGCGATGCCACTAGCCTGACGGTGTTGCTGCAGCAGTTGTTCGGTCAACAGGTGACGGCGGGCCAGACTGCCTCGGCAGCGGCCTTCAATTCAGCCCTCTCCGGCACCGCCGCTTCGGGTGGAGAAACGTCTCTGGTCCCAATTCGCTTCACCTTCGACCTGCGGACAAATAGTGTGATCGCATCGGGTTCGTCCTCGGACCTGGAAGTGGTCGAGGTGCTGTTGCTGCGATTGGACCAGACCGATGTGCAGACCCGGACTACGCGGGTGGTTCGCCTGAAAAACGCTCCGGCAACGGACGTGGCAAATGCGATCACGACTTATCTCACCACCCAACGGCAACTTATCCAGCAACAGCTGCAACTGGCTCAGGCTGTCAGCCCGTTTGAACAGATCGAACAGGAAATCATCGTGGTTGCCGAGCCAGTCACCAATAGCCTGATCGTGAGTGCCACACCTCGCTATTACGAGAAGATTATGGCTGTCATCGACGATCTCGACTTCCGCCAGAAGATGGTAATGGTGCAGGTTGTGATTGCGGAAGTTGAACTCAATGACGGCCTCGAGATGGGTGTTGAAATCGGCCTGCAGGACAGTTTACTGGCTGACAAGGGAGTCATCCTAGGCACCGCGCTGACCCCTGGTCAGATCGCCAATGGTGAAGTCATGACTGGACAGATTGCCTCCGCACTGGGTGTTGGCCGTTCCAGCGCCGTGTTCGGTTACAGTGGCCTGGCTTTGTCCGCCGCCAACGAGTCGGTGAATGTCATCATTCGCGCCCTCAAGGACCAGGGCCGCTTGCACATACTCAGTCGGCCGCAGGTCATGACACTGGATAACGTGGAAGCATTTGTCCAAGTGGGTGCAAAAGTGCCCCGCGTGACCGGTACGACTTTGACCAATACCGGTCAGGTGAACAACACCGAGGATGTGGATGTCGGCCTCTTACTGACAGTCCGACCGCGCGTCTCGCCCGACGGATTGATCATCATGGAAGTTGGGGCGGAGAAGTCTGAGGTTGGTCCTATCGAGGATGGTATTCCGGTAGCCGTAACCGCCGACGGGCCTGTCCTCTCTCCTCAGATTAACACCACCACGGCCCGTACAGTCATCAGTGCCCAATCAGGACAGACTGTCGTCTTTGCAGGTTTGATAACCAAGAACAAGACGACCTCTCGGCGGGGCATTCCATACCTATCCGCCATGCCTTACCTGGGGCCACTCTTCCGCTATGACCAGAAATCTGAACGCCGCACAGAATTGCTGATCATCATGACTCCCCATATCCTCGAAGGTGGTGAGGAGATGGACCAGCTGAAATACCTTGAGTCGGATCGCATGAGTTGGTGTCTGGCTGATGTCTTGCAGATGCATGGAGACGTCGGACTTAGCTCCGGTCGCGGACTCTGGGGCGAGGACGTCGATGACGATACCGATACCGTCTATCCTGACGTCGATCCCTCGGGTTCAAAGAAAATGAAGAGCGGGGACCACCCTTCTGGTCAATCCGCCAGTATTCTCCCCGGCGACTGGTCCGACCCGGCGACCAGTCTGACTCCCGCCGCACGACCGGTTCGGCAGAGCAGCCAGCTTTCCACCCCCATCCCGCGCGTACCGTCCGCTCCCAAGCCTCTGCCGCCTATCGGAGTTCAGTCAACGGCCTACCCACCGCCACTGTATGACGGCTTCCAACAGCGATAACACCCCCCTGTTCAGTAATCCAACCAGACACTCGGGCCGCCTCCATGAAACTAACTCCCTCGCTGATCTTGATTCTGCTGGCGCTGATCGCCAGCGGATGCACTTCAACCAACTCATCGCTAACTTCTTACATCCCCTTCTATCCACAAGAGGATGCCAAGTCCGACCAGCTACCGCCTTCCCGTGTCGTCGCGGTCTGGGCCCCGGATGTTCTGCAGACGATTGGCACATCTGCGACACAGGGATTCGGCGGTCGCTTGTTCTTCTTTGACAACAAGAACAAAGCGGTTGAGGTCGAGGGGCAGTTGGTTGTTTACGCTTTTGATGACACCAATTTGGACGACAATGAAATCGGGCCAAGCAAGAGGCCCGATCGGCGTTTCGTCTTCACCAGCGAACAAGTTCCCAACCATTTTAGCGAGAACAAGATCGGGCCATCCTATTCCTTCTGGATACCCTGGCAGCAAGCTGCTGGTCAGACTCGCAAGACGATTACCCTGATGCCCGTATTTACGACAACCGATGGCGTGCGGGTGGCCGGACCCCCGACGAGAAATGTGCTACCGGGTAAACGCCCGGATCGAAAGGCTATCGCCACTGACGTCAACCGAATGCCATCGCCCGATGATCTCAGGCAGGTCATGCATGAGGTCCAGTTGCGACAGCAGGACCGGACATTGGTTAAAGGCGATCAGCCGCCACCTGTCTCCAAACGCGCCATCACGACGATCACCATGCCACGAAACATGGCTCGCACCTACAACCACACTCGGCCTATTACAGGGACACAACGTCGGTCCCTGGAAGACCTTCAGGGGTTCAGAGAGAACTATCCAGCGGGGACAGCCGGTGGGACGCAGTCGCGAGCAACGACGCCGCAGTTGCCTGTTCTGCCGCAGTTGCCACAGATACCGATTACGCCATCGACTGATAGTAGTTGGAAGCCAACGCTGCGGCCGTCCTCATTGCCGCCGAGTGCTCCCAGCCCGACAGCGCGGGTCTTTCCGACATCACGGGTCTTTCCTACTCGGTGACCGACAGCTCGTTCTGAACTGTTCGAACGCCCGGCTCGAGCATCATCAAACGCTCGATAATGCTGCGGTCACGTTGACTACCCACGCTACCGGTGAGTGTGGCGATGCCGTCACTGAGCACGACATTGACGTTGTTGGCCGCTGCCAGTGTGGGGATCTTCGTCAGTCGCGTCTGAATGGCCGCGGAGACCTGGACGTAATCAATTGCCGGTCGGATGAAGCCAATCCGCATAGGAATTCTCAATTGGGATCGTGGGTCGTTGTTGTTGCCGCCCATGCCGCCCATCCCACCGCGGCCCATGCCGCCACGACCCATGCCGCCCATGCCGCCCATGCCACCCATGCCCATCATTCCCATGCCGCCCATGCCCATGCTACCCAGGCCCGAACCCGCGGCGTTAAGGCTACGAAAATTGGTCGCATCGGAGCTATCCGCACCAACGAAAGTTCCCGAAGCATTCGATGCCGTGTTAGAAAGCTGGCCACTTTGTTGGAAGGCATTGTTGCTGTTTCCCTGGCTTTGGCTTGGCAACTGCAGTTGTGCCATGCTGCTCTGGCTGAAACCAAGCAGGACGACACTGGCAACGCTGACAAAGAGGCTGATACGCTTGCTCATGGTTCTTATCACTTTCAGGTCGATTCGATTGACGGCCACCTGGCGTCACTGATTCTTTTATCGTCTTGCCTGCCTCGATAGGTTCAGTGGGTCGTCTTCTGTCCGCATTATATCGCCAGTGCGGACAATTAGTTAGGCTTGCTGAGGGCCTTCGCGGCCGCTTTAGGGCCAGTTCGCCCACCAGCGTATTGGTTCCTGGTCACTAAACACCGAAAAAACGGCTTTTGTTGCGGTAAACCTCGAAACTTTTGGTGCCGGTAGCAGGTAAAATACATAAGGCGTGCGAGTAATACCGGTCATTGTGGCTGGCTTTACTTTTGACCCCGTGCCAACTGTGATAATGAGACGTTCACGCATAAGGACCCAGTTGATGTTTCGACGAATCCACCGCCGCTTGCTGCTGACCCTGACGCTGCTGGTAACCTTTTTGTTTGGCAACCAGTTAACGGCACAACGCCCCACAGCTCCCAAGCTCCTGCCCTACAACACGGTTGCTTATTTCCGAATCGCCAACCTGCCTGAATTCAAGGCCAAGTTGTCGGAGACCTCGATTGGCAAGATTGGCAACAACGAAGACATTCAGTCGTTGATGAGTTCCTTTTACGAGGAGTTCCTGACGGCCTATCCGGAAATTGAAGAAGAGCTGGGCATGCCGCTGGATGAGTTGTTGGACTTGCCCCAGGGTGAAGTCTGCGTTGCTGTGGCGGTCACCGATACCGGCAGCGTGATGTTCTTCCTACTTGTCGACTTTGGCGACCGTATCGCCACGACCGACAAGTTGCTGGGACGATTGGACGAACTGGTCCTCGCCGCTGGCGGATCGGTTGAGAAGGAAATGGTCAGCGAGACCGAGGTGATCGTTTACGACAACCCAATTGATGACAATTCCCCCGAGGTAATCATCAAGGACGGCACTTTGGTCGTCACGACCAATCGCCTGATGACCGAACACGTGGTCGCTCACTGGGAAGGTACTGCAACTGCGGAACAGCGGACCTTTTCGCAGAACCGCAAATTCACGGCAATCATGCGATCGAGCGTGGGAACGGAAGAAGCCCGTCCACACGCCAGCTGGTATTTTGATCCCCTCACCCTGGTGACCGCCACCACGCAAGGGAATTTTGCTGCCCAGGCCGCCATGGCGATTCTACCGACCATCGGACTCGACGGTTTCAAAGCCCTCGGGGGCAGCGTGATCCTGGCGCCGCCTGGATTTGATACCATCTCGCACACACACATTGCCCTCGCCGTACCGCGACGTGGCGTGCTGGATCTGCTCACTTTCGGCACCGGCGACGGTACTCCCGAACCGTGGGTTCCGGCCGACGTGCCGGCATACATTACCGGCTACTGGAATGTCGATGAGGCATACGACAACCTCATCACGCTGCTCGACACCGTGCTTGGTGAAGGAGAATTCCAGACGCAAGTGGATGAGAACTTCAATCTGCCACTCGATATCGACCTGCGAGAAGACATCATCGAGGGAATGGCCGGTCGCTTCACGTTGGCAACCTGGGTCGTGCCACCGGCGCGGATCAACAGCCAGTCGATGATGATCGGTATCGAGCTCAAGGAAGGACATCAACTCACGGCGGACCTGGAGCGGCTTATCGAGTTGATTCCGATTGCCGAGAAGAAGAGCTACAACAACCAGGACTACTACAATATCCAGATCCCGACTCCACCCCAGCAGCCCGGCACGCCGCCATCCCGGATTCGTATCCCCTCGCCCTGCATCGCAATCGTCGGCAACTATATTGTGCTGACTGACAGCGAGGAGTTCTTTCAACATGCGATGGACACGAATTCTTCCGGCAACGATCGGCTTGCGGACTCGGAGGAATTCGCCCTGATTCGGCAACACATCAAGAATCAGCTAGGCGAGGAGCAGGCCTCCATGATCACTTTTGCCCAACCTCGAGACCAGTTGCAATTGGTACTCGACCTTGTGGGTGACGATCGCACCAAGGATTTCCTGGCTGACAATTCCGAAAACAGCAGGTTCCTGGGCGTCCTCAGTAACGTGATGGGGAATGCCAAATTACCATCCATGGACGACCTGACTCGGCACCTGGCACCCAGCGGAAGTGTCATGATCAATAACGAGACTGGCCTGCACTTCATTGGCTTCTCCTTGAAACCGACGGAAGAGTAATTCGGACCGGAACAGGTCGCATCTCGAGTCATGATCGTCGCTGCGCCGGCCCGCAGCAGGGTGGGGATTGCATCACCCTGCAATGTCCGCTACTCCTATTAAGGGACAATCGCAGCCATCCCGGGACAGTGACATGGCGGACAGAAGCGAAACTGATACCACCACGGCAGTTCGCGTGCTGATCGTAGACGACGATCCGGACATCGTGGAGTCGGTACGTTTTGCCCTCGAAGGCAAGGGCTATACGGTGCTCGTCGCTCGAGACGGCAACCAGGGCCTGGCGATGGCCGAACGCGAGGATCCGGATCTCGTCATCCTCGACATGATGATGCCAAAACGCAGCGGCTTCCTGGTCATGGACAAGCTGCGACGAAGCCAGCGACCTGCAATCAAGATCATCATGATCACCGCGAATGAAGGAAACCGTCACAAGGCCTATGCCGAGATGCTGGGCGTGAATGAATATATCCGTAAACCGTTTAACATGGACCGCCTGTTGGACGCTGTTGAACGTGTACTTGATGAATAGCACAGGCCTGACAGCCTGCCACCCACCGCTACCACAGGATAAAAAGCACAAATGAGCCACCGGCCTCCCACACAAGACCTTCCTGATCCATCCATTACCCTGACCGAGGGATGGCACTGCACTCATATCTACTACAGCTTCGACCGCGCCGGCCTGGCAGCGATGGAAAGCGGCCGTCGAGCTGAAGGCTGTGAACAACTGCAGCAGCTTCTGGAGAGTGGCGGAGACAATCCCCCCCAGCGACTGCAGACCAGTATCGTCAGCGGCCACAAGGCCGATTTCGGTTTGATGGTGATGGACCCCGATCCCCTCGTGATCGACAGGATTCACCAGCAACTGGCCGCAGGACCACTCGGTCCTGTACTTAAGACAGGTTATAGCTTCGTCTCCGTTACCGAGATCTCGGAATATGTCCCCAGCCTCGAGCAGTACGGCGAACGACTTGTTGCCGAGGGTGAGGACGCCGCTAGCGAATCCTACCAGGCCAAGATGTCAGCCTATGAGCGGCGCGCGCCGGTGATGAAAAAACAGCGACTGACGCCTGAGTTTCCCGATTGGCCGGTCACCTGTTTTTACCCGATGAACAAGAAGCGCAAAGTTGGCGAGAACTGGTTCAGCCTTCCCTTTACCGAACGCAATGCCCTGATGGCAGAACATGCACAGACTGGCATGACCTTTGCCGGCAAGGCCTCCCAGCTGATCACCGTTGGAGTCGGGCTGGAGGACTGGGAATGGGGCGTCACGCTCTGGGCTCGCAACCCCATGTACCTCAAGGACATCGTCTATCGCATGCGGTTTGATGAAGCCAGCGCACGCTATGCGGAATTCGGCCCCTTCTTTACCAGCTATATATGTTCGGCCGCAGAGATGCTGCGACATTGTGGCATAAGTAGCTAGCAGCCCCGCATCAGCTGACTCCGCAAGCAGAAACGAAGCCGCTCTGCGCCGTTACACCAACTCCCGAACAATCATTTCTCATCCGGCGTTGCCGGATCTTCATCTTCAAATTCGAGCGGCTTGGGAGCTTCCAGCAGCAGCACCTGCTTGATCAGCGCCGAGTCTTTTGCCAGCACTGCGGGCAGCTTCTCCTTCGGCTTTCCCTTCGGGTCTGGCTTGCTCTTCTTTCGCGGAGCGAAGACCAGGCGAATGGCCGTATCAATCGGTGGAATCGCCTTTGTGCGAGCGTGATAGAGCAAGTCGCTGTTATCCTTGCTGCTCTGCACCGGCAGGTCCATCGTGGCGGATGTGAAATTCGAGACGCAGACCAGATCACCCGCGTCACCGTAATAGATCTGCTTCATGGTCGCCTCGTCCTTAAAGAACCCGCTGCCGGAAAATACCCAGGGATACTCCAACGGTTTTTCCGTGCGGTAATGTTCGATCCATTCCTGTGCAGGGACTGCCTGTTTCTTCCCATTCTTGTCTTTCCAAAGCACGACCAGGTCGATGACCGTACCGCTGGCTGGCTTGTATTCAGGTGAAAAGCGGACCACATTGCCAACCCGGCCACCGATCGCCAGCAGGGACGCATGGACGTAGCGGGACTTGGTATCCAATACCACTACCGATTCGTGTTCCTTGGTGTCGCGTGTGCAGGCAAACATCTCCAGCTCGCCCTCTCGCAAGCAGACGCGTCCATCCACCACCACCCACTTGCGCTTGATATCAAGCCAGATCTTGTAATCCTTGATGACCCGCACCATATCCCGTATCAGGATCGGTTTCTGATCCTCGGCCTTCTCCTCAGCCGGCTTTGGGTCCTGTCCGCTGGCTTTCTCCTCGTCTGCAGCAGGCTGGGCCAGCACCGTCGAAGCGCCCAAACCAATGGCAATGAAAAGCAAGCAGGTACAGCATGCAAGGACTCGTAATTTCATGTCATTCACCAGCACATAAGTTGAACGTAGGATCTCTCGCGTAATCAGCTTTACCATTCTAGACGAAACGGCGGCTGGAAGGAAAAGCGACAGCCCCGCTCCCCTTCACCGCCCGGTGAGGAAACTCACTGCAATCGTTACAATGACGTCCGCTCTGACCGGTCTCTGCCACTCCAGGACGAATTCATCACACATGCACAACGACGCGGACAGACATATCGAACGACTGCAGGTAAACCTGGCCGTGATTCACCAGCAGATTGCCGACGCCGCAGCGAGAAGTGGTCGTTCGGCAACCGAGGTAACGCTTGTCGGCATCTGCAAGTACGTGGGAGTCGAGCTCAGTAGACAGTTATGTGCCGCCGGCTGCCGGCAGCTGGGAGAGAATCGGCCCCAGCAATTGTGTGAAAAGGCCGAGTTGTTGTCGGACAGCGATATCGATTGGCACATGGTAGGCCACCTGCAACGTAACAAGGTGCGGCGTTTGTTGCCCCACATCCATTTGTTGCATTCAGTCGATAGCCTGCGGCTGCTCAGGACACTGAATGACGAATCGGTTCGCATTGAACGACAATTGCCCCTCCTGCTTGAAGTTAATACATCCGGCGATCCGGCCAAGCACGGATTTTCAGCCGAGGAGATGCCCGCCGTGCTGGACGCTTTCAGCACCCTGCCGCAGCTTAAAGTCCGCGGACTGATGACCATGGCCAGCCTTCACGGTGGACTCGAGACTGCCCGAACCAACTTTGCTTCACTGCGGCAACTGCGAGACGACTTGCAAGGTCAGCTGGGCGACGGCATGCAGCTCGACGAACTGTCGATGGGCATGAGTGGTGATTTTGAGGTCGCCGTCGAAGAAGGTGCAACGCTCGTTCGTGTGGGATCGGCCATCTTCGCTGGAATTCCACCGGAGTAAGTCAACGTGGCCATTCAGCTGCAAGCTCACGTCGATGGAACCGTGCTGCCCGTTCGAGCCCGTGCCGGCGCGAGGGCTGATGGCCTGCGCGGTGAGCATGACGGGTCATTGCGAGTGGCAGTTACCCAGGTAGCGGAAAAAGGCAAAGCCAACAAGGCGATCCTGTCCACGCTCAGCAAGGAACTTGGCATTCGCCGAAGTGCCCTGGAAGTGATCAGCGGATTCAGCAGTCCAGCGAAGAAGATACTTGTCCGTGGCTACTCGGTCGACGAGCTGCAGGTAATGTTGAAGAATCCGCTCGGCTCCTAGCAGCTGGCTGCCAGCCCGCTCCAATAGGACCAGCTGGCTTCCAGTTGCTGCCAGATCATTGTCGTTGCCATGATTTCCATGTGAATGGGGCCGTCGTAACTGCGCTCCTGCAGGATCCGGTAATGGCCCGTCCAATCAACCTCGCCATCACTCAGCACGTCCAGGAAGGTTCCGGCAGAGTATTGCTTGAGATGGACCATCGATATTTCCTCCAGGCTCAAGCGGGCGAGCAATTCCAACGGCAGCGATTGCTCGTTCACCAGGCAGAAATTGGCCGGATCAAAGCAGATGCAGGGTCTCGCCTGTGTCCCCAGTTGGCTCCTCAGCTGGCTTACCATTGCCCAGAACATGTCCCACGGTTGGCGTGAATGTTCCAGCGACAGGCGAATCCCTCGATCCTGGCAGTGGCCGGCAAACTCCACCAGCGGAGGTGCTGCTGGCAGGTCGTCAATTGTCACGCCGCTGGTTTCGATATCGACCAGTCGCAGGTGGGCCCCGGTCTGACCGGCAGTTGCCAGGGCGGCTTCAAGACCCTGGGCCAGCGCCGGCGACTGGTAATCTGCCGTTGATGAGAGAAAGGGAAAGGCCATTGCGTAATCAAATTCGATACCGCCGTGCGGCGTCGACAGCTGCGCCAGTTCCGCAGCGATGGCAACTCCGGCAGCCGTTTCACACTTTCCCAGCGATCCCTGGCGTAGTTCAATCGCCTGGTAGCCACGGTCAGCGGCCTGGCTGACGAGGTCCGGCAGCGGCTCACCTGACTCGAGCAGTTTCTGCCAGCAGTTGGTGACGAGACCTGTTTTCATACGACGTGACTTTCCAGCGATCGGCGGGTACGCCATTTTAGCAGATCCAGTTATGATGCGGGATTCACCCGGTAGGCGTCACGCTCGTGGTAAAGCGGATGGATAAAAGGACGCAACGACTGGAACAGGCGGACCGCAGCCTGGAACTGAACAGCCAGCAGCTCTCTGGGCTGCTTGACACCGTGCTGGAGCGACTCGGTCCCCATCTCGACTCGATAGACACCCAGGACGCCTGGCAGCCTCCAGTGACCGGACAGCGGCCCGATAACGTGCTTCCTGCCCAGGGTTTACCGATCGAGCAGGTGCTTGATGACCTCTTCGAGCAACGCTTGTTTCCGGCCTACAATCCAGCCAGTCCCGGTTACATGGCCTACATCCCGGGCGGCGGCCTGGTCCATTCGGCCGTGGCCGATTTAATTGCCAACATCGTCAATCGTTATGTGGCTGTCTGGCAAACTGCCCCACGCCTGGCAGAACTTGAAATGGAGGTCATCGGTTGGTTTCGACAGATGTTGAAGCTGCCCGACACAGCCAGTGGTTTCCTCACGACCGGCGGTTCGCTGGCCAACTGGAGTGCCGTGGTGACAGCTCGCCGTTGTCGACTCCCGGAAGACTTCCTTAACGGCATGATCTACACCTCGGACCAGGCTCATCATTCGATTGCCCGCGCCGCCTCACTGGCAGGTTTCCCGCAGGCCAATCTACGCTTGATCAAGAGCGACGGGGACTATCGCGCTTCGCTGGAACACCTGCGGCAACTGATCGAAGAAGATCGCCAGGCGGGCCAGCGTCCTTTCATGGTCGTCGGCCATGCTGGCACAACGAATACCGGAGCAGTGGATGACCTGCAAGGCCTGGCTGAGATCTGCCAACAACACGAACTCTGGTTTCATGTCGATGCTGCCTACGGGGGCGCATTCATGCTGACTGAGCGCGGCCAGCAGGCGATGGCTGGTATTGAACAGAGCGATTCAGTCACGCTGGATCCCCACAAGGGCATGTTCCTGCCTTACGGCACCGGGTGCCTGATGGTCCGACGCCTGGAGGACCTCTACGCCGCTCATGCGGTCGACGTGGACTATCTTCCACAAATGCAGGACGATCCCTACCGGGCCGACATTTGCCAGATCTCACCGGAACTTTCACGCGATTTTCGTGGCCTGCGTGTCTGGCTGCCGATCCAGGCGTTCGGTTTCGATACCTTCCGAAACTACCTCGATGAAAAGCTCGATCTGGCCCACTGGGCCACCCGCCAGTTGCAGGACATTCCAGCTATTGAAGTGATGGCGGCACCACAACTCTCGATACTCGCTTTCCGTCTCAAGCCAGATGGATTGAGTGAGGACAAGCTGACAAAGCTCAACGAGGTGTTCCTCAAGCGTATCAACGGCGATACCCAGCGAGTCTGTCTCTCGGCAACTCGACTGGATGGCAGTTTTGCCATTCGGATTTGCATCGTGGTCTTTCGCACTCATCTCGATCGAGTACGCGAATGCCTGGAGCTGATTCGGCAGGCTGCCGAAGAACTGACCGGCGCGCTGGGCGAGAGTCTTACTGGCAGTTGAACCGGCCAGTCGTTACGATAATTCGAATCGGCCTCCCCGCCGGCCCGACACACCAGCTTCCAGGAACCGCCATGACTCATGCAGAGCTGTCGCCCACCGAATCGCCGCAACGCAAGTGGTACCAGGCGCTTGGCCCGGGCCTGATCACCGCCTGTGTGGTCATCGGACCAGGCAGCATCCTGACCAGTTCCCAGGTAGGAGCCAAAAACGGTTTCGATCTGACCTGGATCGTCGTCGTGTCCGTCATATTCATGATGGCATTCATGCAAATGGGAGCGAGACTGGGCACAGTGCTGACCGAGTCGCCCGGCACATTGATTGCCAACCGCGCGGGCCGCTGGTTGGCGGCGCTGATCGGCATATCCATCTTCTTCATCGCCAGCGCATTTCAATTCGGCAATAACCTGGGCGTCGACTCCGCCTTCAAGGCGTACATCGACTTTGACTATATCGTGGTTGTTTTCAATGGACTGGCAATCGCCTTCCTGTTTGCCTTCAAGAACCTCTACAAGGCGATCGAAAAGCTGATGATGTGTTTTGTTGGCCTGATGCTGGTCTCCTTTGCGATGAACCTGGGCTTTGCTTTCGCCAACATGCCTGAAGTACAACCGGCCGTTCCGGAAGCGGATGACGCACCCCTGCTTGATATCTCCTTGCTGGGCCTTGTCGGCACCACGTTTGTAATCGCGGCAGCCTATTACCAGGCTTACCTCGTCCAACAGAAGGGCTGGACTCGCAGCGAACTTAAAAACGGCTTGATCGATGCCCGCATCGGCTCGATCCTGATGGCCGTTATTACCTTAATGATCATGTGCACTGCCGCCGCCGCACTTCGTGGCAAGACACTGGGAGGCGTTGACGATGTGGCCAAACAGCTCGCACCTCTGTTCGGTGACCTGGGTAGGCCTGTGTTCTGCATCGGCCTGTTCGCCGCCGCCTACTCCTCGTTCCTCGTCAACTCCATGATTGGAGGCTTCATCCTCTCTGACGGACTGGGGTTGGGAACCAAACCATCCGGGCTGGCTCCCAGGCTGTTAACGACCGCTGTCCTCCTGACTGGCATGGGCGTTGCCCTGTATGTCATCCTGACCGGAATCAAGCCAGTTCCGGCCATTGTCGCGGCCCAGGCGGTCACCGTCCTGGCAGCCCCGCTGATCGGGGGCGTCCTGATGTGGCTAACTAACAACCGCGATGTGATGGGAGATGACACCAATGGACCCGTCATCAATGTGGTTGGCGGCATTGGCCTGCTGCTGCTGGCAGCGATGGCCTGGTATACCGCTGCATACAAGGTCTGGCCAGAGTTGACAAAGCTGGCCGGCAGCTAACAAGCGAGCACAACTCCTATGGCCGACGCCACCCAACAGACACTGCTTGATTTGACCGCCGAATTATTGGCAGTCATCGAGGCCGGCGACTGGGACGGCTACTGTCGCCTCTGTGCCGACGATCTAAGCGCATTCGAACCTGAGGCTGTCGGCACCCTCGTCGAGGGGCTGCCTTTTCATCAGTTCTACTTCCAACAACAGTCGTCAGGCGGCCGGCAGCAATCGACCATCAGCTCGCCGAGCGTCCGCTTACTGGGTGCCGATGCCGCGGTCGTCACCTACCTTCGGCTTGTCCAACGTGAAGATGACCGTGGACGAACCAGTACTGTTTCATTTGAAGAGACGCGGGTCTGGCACAATCACGACGGCAACTGGCAGCACGTCCATTTCCACCGCTCCCGAGCCGGAAGATTTCGCTCCTGAGTCCATTAACACGACTCCATCCTTCGACTAACATGGGACTCTTATTCGCCACTCGGGGGTCTGGCGAAGGGAACAAGGAACCGGCCGATGCGTGCTCTGGTGACTGGTGCGACCGGCCTGGTCGGACAACGTCTATTCCGTCAACTCGATTCAGCTGTGGCTCTCAGTCGCAGTGTGGCCTCCGCCTGCGATCTGCTTGGCGTGGATGCTGACCGGGTGTTTGCCTGGAATCCGACCGAGTCATTGCCGCCGATTGCCGCCTTTGCCGGCATCGACGTGATCTTCCACCTGGCGGGCGAATCCGTCGCCAAGGGACGCTGGAGCGAAGCCAAGAAGAAACGCATCCTCGATAGCCGCGTGGTCGGTACTCGCCACCTGGTCGATCAGATCGCCAACCTGACCACTCCTCCCCCGCTACTCATCTCTGCCTCGGCCGTCGGATTCTATGGTCCGTGTGGCCAGGACGTGCTGGATGAAGAATCCCCTCCAGGCGATGACTTCCTCTCAGATGTCTGCGTCCAATGGGAAGCCGAAGCGGAACGGGCCACGGAAGCAGGCCTGCGGGTCATTAATCCACGCATCGGCATCGTGCTCAGCACCGCCGGCGGGGCGCTCAAGGAAATGCTGACGCCGTTCAAATGTGGCCTCGGTGGTCGACTCGGCAAAGGCCAACACTGGTGGCCCTGGATCCACATCGACGACCTGGTCAAGACGTTACTGTTCATGGCCTCCACACCAGAACTCTCCGGTGCCTACAACGTCACCGCCCCGAACCCGGTCACCAACCTCACATTCACCAAGACGCTCGGTCGCGTGATCAAGCGGCCGACCTGTTTTCCGATGCCACCCTTCATGCTCCGCCTGCTGGTAGGAGAATTCGCCGAAGTCCTGATGGCCTCCAGCCGGACCGAACCATCCCGTCTGCTGGACGCTGGCTTTTCTTTCGATTTTGCTGAGCTTGAACCGGCCCTGCGCGATATCCTGCAGAAGGACTGAGACGGAACCTGGCGGCCACGCACCGGGCGCGGACATTCTTCAGCCGAGGTATGCATGTCACGCCGCACATGGAAAACACTGAACCACGACGTTGTCGACTGCCAGTTATGTCCGCGGCTGATTGAACATTGCCGCAGCGTGGCACGCCAGAAACGCCGTGCCTACCAGGCGGAAGATTACTTTGGAGCACCTGTTCCCAATTTTGGTGACCCCACCGCCCAGTTGCTACTTGTAGGACTCGCTCCCGGAGCACATGGTGCCAATCGGACAGGCAGGATGTTCACAGGTGATCGCAGCGGCGACTGGCTCTTCCGGGCACTCCACAAGGCAGGCTTCGCCAACCAGCCGGAATCGACCGATCGCCAAGATGGTCTGCAGCTCGTCAACTGCGCCATTACCAACGTCTGTCATTGCGCGCCGCCCGACAACAAACCGACACGCGCGGAGATCCAGCAATGCCAGCCATGGCTGAAGTCACTTTTCACGATGCTACCGCTGCGAGTTGTCCTGGCCCTCGGGGGGATCGCCTGGAATGCCAGCTTCGATTACTTCAAATCAACCGGACAATGGCAGCGCGGACGGCCACGCTTCGAGCATGGCGGCCTGCAGAAGCTGGAGAATGGGCTTCACGTCCTGGCGTCCTATCACCCGAGTCAACAGAACACGTTTACTGGCAGACTGACCGAAGTGATGCTGAATCGCGTCTTCCGCAAGGCCCGCAGGTTACTCGAAGACTAACGCTGCCTCCGCAGTCCTGGTCGAGTGAATCCAAAGCAGCTCACCGCAGAGACGCTGAGAACGCAGAGGACATTGACCGGCTGGATCAACCGAGGTCCGTAAGACCGACACAGGCGTCAGGGTGCCAGCTGGTTCTCCAGGGATATTTCCTCGCCACCGTTGCGCGTGATCAGCGACTTGATGACAGCCAGCTTGACACTGCGGGAAATATCAATCGCGTGGCCGCTGATCATGCCGACCGTGAAACTTGAATGACCGGCAACACCCCAGGAACGGGTACCAGTCTTTTCATCAAACGTAATATCGCCCGGCTTTGTCCAGATCAGCGCCGCCTCGTCACTGACCTCCACAATTCCGATCGTCTGCGCCGTACCGTCCGTGATCTCAGCGGTCTTATGACCGGAAAAGAACCCGCTCTTTTTGGAATCCTTCACAATACGTGGCGGCCGAAAGGCGCTGGCGTATTTACCGTCCTGAACAGGCAGGAGAACCGCCAGGTAATTCGATTGCCCTGGCGGGAGCGTACTATGGGGAGAACGGAAAACGTCCGGCATCAAGGGAATCAGCTGCTTGTTGTGCTCGCTATCCCAGGCCTCGTCCATTTTGAATCTGTTGTACAACTCCATCTCGTCATCGCCCATTAATGGCAGCATGTGAACACGCCAACTATGAAGAGCCTTCCCATCCGGCGTTACAAAGTGGGTCGCCGGCAGGGCACCAAAGATGTTCTCAAAGTTCTGCATACAGAGCAGCAACTTCCTGACATTGTTGTGTGACTCCATCCGCCGTGCCGCCTGCCTGGCGGCCGCCACCGCCGGCAATACAACCGCCGCTGAAATCGGCGCCGTGGTCAGGACGCCGCCACCCGTTGGCAACGACGAGCGGCAGCGATATATCAATGCCGACTCTTCCCGGATCAGAACTCCTACGAATGGCTCCAGGTGGCCTACCAGTGCGTCCGCCGTCGGCAACTGATGGACAGGCAGATTCACCCCCTCCCGAGCCAACTCCGTGCTCATTATTCGCAGTCCGACTTGGATCGCCGGATAGGCATACTCAGCAATCTTGGGTAGATCCAAATACTGGATCATGGCCACGCTGTTACCCTCCAGCTGCGCTGCAATCTCCGCTCTCCTCTCCAGCCCCCGACCCTCGACCTTGTGTGCCAGGTGGGTTTTCACAGATTGTGGAAACAGAGCAATCACCAGCTCATCATCATCGATACACCATGCTGGTGAGAAAGGGGCATCTTGAGCAGGGAGGATCAGGTAAAAAACCTCCTTGCCCCCGAAAGCAAGCCGCCGCAACTCCGCCGACCGGTTTGACTGGCTTGTGGACTGCCCGAACAGCTTCGCCAGTTGCAGATTAACCTCCCGCAGCTTGTCCGCATCCTCAACAGCAATCGAGACGGTCCAGCCTGTCAGCCAGTTTCCATGCGAGGGGCTGGTATAGAGTCGCCAGCTGGATCCCAGTGAACTCAGCAGGTCCTCTCGTAGGTCCACCCCAAACTCAGCTTTAGCAAGTGCCAGGCCGGCGTCCAGGTAGGACGCAGCTCGGGGGTCGAAGTCCACAAGTAATTGATGCCACTGATCAACGAATGCCGCCATATCGAGGCTGGCAGCAAAGGCAACTGTGGCATCTTCTGGAATCATCGAGAGATCGCTGGCCGTCAGCGGCTTGTCACCAACCAGCCCCACAAGACCATGCAACGGCCCTTCGGAGGACAGTCGACTGACCGACAACAGGCCCTGATCGTCGAGGCCAGTTACCGTCGTGACAGTTTTCAAGTTATCCAGCCCCGCTTGGCGCAGCAGTTGGAGCAGCGCTGGCGGCGCTCTATCGATCGCAATAATCGACTGCAGCTTCTCGAGATCGAGGAAGCCGATGGATGCCAGCTGATTCACGCTGGACTCTTGTTTCGCCGCCAGGTACCAGGGCGGAGCGGGTGTCTCGGCCCGCTCGAGAATTCCCTCCACCACACCATCGCCCACCGCGACAATCAGGTAGTCATCGACAAGGCCCCAACGGACCGTGGGAGCGGGAGCAGGGAAACGCAGCAGCTCGAAGCGGTGACCGGCAATCTCCTCATAAACCGGCTCGCCCGGCAACATCAGCCGCAAGGTTCGCTGAATCTGCTCGATCAGCTGGTCATCATCGTCGGCCAGTTTGAGCACCAGTCCGGCATCGACCTCAGGCACTCCGTTATCCATCGAAAAGTCATTCACGAACATCATCGCCGGCCCGCGCAACAACTGCCTGGCCAGCATAATGGCGGTCTCAAGCTGCACCGCGTCGGCCGCTGATTCATCCCCCCCGACACGATCCCTGGCATACCGCTCAAGTTCAGTAATTGTCGCTGCGACAAACGCCTTCAACTCGGGCTCTGCCAGCAGGCGGTCGATGGCATTTACGCTCTCCGCATCCGGCTCGCGCGAGGCCACCCACATGGAATAGTAAACGCCATCATCCGGTGCCGCCTGCACCAGGAATGGATCTTCCGGTCCGGGAGGGAGTCCCAGTGGCAGCCCGATCGGCGTCATGCTGACGCCGACCAGAAGAAGCAGCTCGTAAATCCCAATACCTACCATCTATTGCGACCCCTCACGGTCATTGTTTTCTATCAGCGACAGCCGCCCGGCACGGCAATTCAATTTCCCTTCCTCCTGAAAGGTCGCACTGGGACATTGAAGAAACCACCCTCCAATGACCTCAGGTCAACTTTGGCAGGACGAATCGTAACCCATGGGAGACCAGCCGCGACCAGCGCGGCCGTTCCAACAGCCGATAATGGTAGATCCCCTCGCTGTTCCAGGTGGAGACCGTCAGCAGCGAAGTAGACGACCAGGCGATCCTGTGTCAGGTGCCGGGCAAGAACAGGCGCCGCTGGCAACAACGAGGCATCCAGCGGTACCCTGGCTTTCAGCTCGGCTGCGAACGCATGCAAACCGGACTGGATAAGCGGGTAGGCGAATTCAAACAGGCGACGATTATCGGTTGTCACCACTGCCAGCGTCTGACGGTCCTTACGAAAAATCTCCTTGAGCTGGTCCTGATCCGACCAGCCTGGCTGAGTTCTGTCACGCTGCAGGTGCTCCCTGACCGCTTGTGGAAAGAGTCCAATCACGAGTTCATCATCTGTGAGTGCCAGGCAAGGTAACACGAAGAAATCATTATCGGGGACATCCAGGACGTACAGCGTGCCGTCAGGTAGCGGTTGTTGGTGGATTCTTGGTATCCGCGGTTCCCCGGCCCGCTCAGCATCGGCCAACATCGAAAGGAACCACTGGATCAGCTTATCCGGTCCGGCTCGGTCCTTGACTTTCACACGCGCCACCCAGCCACCGAGCAGGTTGCCCCGCGATCCACAGTAGAGAGCCCATCCATCGCCCAGCGACTGAAGCAGGTCCTCTCTCAGCTTGATCTGCAGTTCTGCTTCTGCGGCAGACACCAATTCTTCAATTTTGTCAGCGGTCTGCCCGTCGACAGCACGAACTGCCGCCATCACAGATTGAAACAGCTGATCTGGATCTGTTTTCCATGCGATCGAGATGAGTGGATCGGCCGGCAGGCCTTGCAGGTCAGCAGGCGTGAGCCCATTGCTGGCGAGTGCCTTGAGAATACCAGTCGGCGGACCATCCAGGGTCAGCCGAGTATGGCTATGCCAGTCTGCTCCATCGGCCCCGCTGACATGTTCCAGTGACCTGGCGTTTGACAGTCCGATCACGGCAAGAGCCGCCTGCACGGCATCCGGATCAGGCAGCAGCGCGGTGACAAAATCCCTTGTGCTGTGAAAATTAATGTAAGCCATCATGGCTGGTTGCTGAACTGGCAAGGCCTGCCGCATCTCGGCCAACCAGGTCGGTGGTTCCGCTCGTTCCCAGTTGCTCAGCAACTCCTTCAATGAATCCAGGCCGTAGGCCAGCAGCAAGTATTCATCCTTGCGTGCCCAGACCAGCGGTGGCCGACCCTCTGCTAATTCAACTCGATGGGATTTCGCCCCCAGTATCTCCTCGGCAACGACCCGCTCGTGGTTGACCACGTCCATCAGCGCGACGAGCAGATTGGACAGCTCATCGCCTTTATCACCGGTTCGCAGCAGCAGTGCCGCACGTAGACCCGCGGGTCCCTCTCGCAGTGGCTCACCCCAGACGTAAACGGCCCCCGGGTTATTGAGTAACGACTCACTACTTTGCCAAACAAGTTGTGTTAGCGGTTCAACACCGAGCGTCTTATCTGTCGCTGCAACTCGCTCCAGCACGCCCTGCAGGCCAAGCCAGAGTTGCTTAGTCAGATGTTGGACCTGGGGTTCAGCAAGAAATTGCTGGAAGCGGTTTTGGCTCTGCTTGTCCGCCCCCACCGCAGCGGTCCAGCTGTAATAAAGCAGGCAATCAGTCGGCGCCACGCGTTGGAAAAGAGGTTGCGTCGCCGCAGGCGGAGCACCGCTGACAGCATGCGAGGGCACCAGAAGTGCCATCACAAACAGCATCCTGACGATTCCAGGCATGGAACGAACCCACTAGACAACGGCACAACGACGGCTGCTCACGATGCCGCTCGTTGTAGCACGTTGCCCGCACAGCTGCCACTATCTGCCAGGGCTTAGATCACCGTGGCGATACGATCGAGGTTGCCGCCCGCGCTTCTGACAGGTCATTAATAACCTGGTGTGCCGCCCTCAGCTCCGGCTGCGTATAGAGCGACGGCAGCCGCCCCTGAGCCCGCAGCTCTGTCAAACTCGCCAGCTGCTCCCACTGCATGTCATTCACCAGGTGCCAGGTTGCCAACTGCATGACCCGCTGATTGTCACGTTGCAGGCTGCCCAGCAGCGAAGCCAGTTCGGCCGGTGCACCAATCGACTCGAGACTCACAATCCGGTATCGATCACGTGGCGACGGATCCTTACGGCCATATTCGAGGCAGACAGTGGTCAGTCGCTGCCGCACGGTACGACCAGCCGGAATACGAAAGAAGCCACCCTGGCGTTGATTCCCTCCCTGCTGATTGAACTGGCCAAACTGCTGACCGCCACCCTGGTTGCCTCCCTGGAATTGACCGCCGACACCTTGTGGACGCCCTCCCCCTTGTTGATTGCCACCCCCCTGGCGTTGCAGATTAAAGCCGCCACCAAACTTCTGCTGGCCCATAATGGGGATGGCCGCGAAGACCGCCGGTGCGGCGACCACGATTTCCTTGTCACTGCGATTGATCAGCTGCACGATCAGCTGTCGGCTATCGCGAGGAATCGCGATCACCTCCAGATCGCCAGCATCCACTGCCTGCTGCAATGGGACCGGCACGGTCGGTTCGGCTGCCGAAAGCTGCAATGGACTGAAGGCCAGACTGGCACTCCAGAGGACCGGCAGAAACAGCCGGCGCGTAAAGCGGGCGTCAGTTTTCATGAGATTCTCCTCTCGGTTCCGTTTATCCACTCGCCAGCCCTGTTCATGGCGACGAGATTGTCCCGATCGGCGACGGCTGGCGGTGCCTCCATTCAGAATCGCCAGTGCCGATTTTCAGTGGTGGAATTATAGGCACGCCAGCTGGTGCGACCCACCGTAAAACTAGCAACGATAGCCCCAGCAGCGGCAATCGCTACAATAAACTCCGTTGCCTCACGCTGCTTCTCCGCTGAGACAACTTGATGGTTTTCCCGTAGGAATGGGAGTCTTTAATGGCCCTGATCACGATCGCCACACCCCGCCAGCCAGCAGCCACTTTTTCACCAGCCGCTGCCTTCTTCTGGTGCTGCTGCGCGACAGTCCTCTTCATGCCCTCGGTCGGCCTGGCCCAGCAGGAGGAACCCGGGTCCGAGCCACCGGTCTACTCGGTCGAGGAGCTGGTGACCCGTACACGACCGTCACTGGCGGTGATCTCAGTTTCCGGTCGCGATGGCCGCGACCAGGGCGTCGGCACCGGTTTCGTGATCGACCCTGACGGCCTGATCGCCACCAACTTGCACGTCATCGGTGACGCCCGGCAATTCAAAGTCTCGTTGAGTGACGGCAAGGAATTGAAAGTAACTGGCATCCATGCTTCGGATCGCAACATGGACCTGGCGATCATCCAGGTTGAGCAACGAGGCCTGACGGCACTTCCCCTCGGCAAGCTGGCGGATCTCAAGACGGGTGCACCGATTGTGGTGATGGGCAATCCTCATGGCCTGACTGGCAGCGTCGTGAGTGGCGTGAATTCCGGCATTCGCGAAATTGCTGGTCGTTCGATGTTGCAGCTGGCGATTCCGATTGAACCTGGCAATAGCGGCGGGCCGGTACTGGATCGCCATGGTCGCGTCTACGGCGTGGTCACGATGAAATCAGCGGTCACCAATAACCTCGGGTTTGCCGTCGACGTTTCAGCACTCAGCTCGCTACTCGACAAGCCCAACCCGGTTCCCATCGATCGCTGGTTGACGATCGGCACGATGGACCCACGAGACTGGACCACGCTGTTCGGAGCACGCTGGCAACAGCGCGGCGGCCGAATTGTCGCCGGTGGCAGTGGCCAGGGTTTCGCCGGCCGCAGCCTCTGCCTCTCGACACAGGAATTGCCGGACTTGCCAGCGGAAATCGCTGTCCGAGTAAAGCTGGACGATGAAGCTGGCGCAGCGGGCCTGGTCTTTCACAGTGACGGCAAGCATCGCCATTACGGTTTCTATCCAACCGCCGGAAAAATGCGGCTCACCCTCTTTGAGGGAGCCGATGTGTTCAGCTGGAAAGTGCTCTACGATCAGCCATCGCCGCACTACCGGGCGGGTGAATGGAACACGCTCAAGGTACGAATTGAAGAAGATCGGATCAGCTGTTTTGTAAACGACCAGCTGGTCGTGGAATCGGTGATTCGTGGTCCTCGCGAGGGCCAGGTCGGATTGGCCAAGTTCCGCAATACGGTGGCAGAGTTTCGCGGCTTTCAGCTCGCCAAGGAGATCCCCGATTCCGCTGTCTCCCCCAAGCAGGCCGAACAACTAAACGAATTGCTCGACCAGCTTCCGGACTTTGCCGATGTCGTGCCGGACCAGCTGGATAAGCTGGCTGAAGTCAACACGGCCAGTAACAGGCTGTTGCTTGACAAGGTACGGCAACTGGAAGACCAGACTCGAAAACTAAAGCAACTGGCCGCCGACGTTAATACACGCAGCGTCTGCCTCCAGCTGCAAAAACTTCTCCAGGCCGACGCTGGCGACGACGAAGACCAACCAGCCTTTGACCTGATACGCGCAGCCCTGCTGATCTCGCTGCTCGACGAGGAGGAGATCGAGATTGATGCCTACGTTCGACAGGTCGATCGGATGGTGGACGACATCAAACAGACACTTGAGGAGGATGCAAGTGAAGCCGACAGGCTGGCAGCGCTCGACAAGTACCTATTCAAGGACAACGGCTTTCATGGCAGCCGCTTCGACTATAACCATCGCGCCAACAGCTACCTGAACCGCGTCATCAGCGACCGTGAGGGTCTCCCAATTTCACTCTCGGTGCTGTACCTGGAATTGGGTTCCCGGCTCGGCTTGAAGATCGAAGGAGTCGGTCTGCCGGGTCACTTCGTCGTGCGTTTCGTCCCTGCCGAGGGGGAGAGTCAGCTGATTGATGTGTTCAATGAAGCAACTCGACTCAGCCTGGATGACGCCAAGAAACTGGCCGGAGCTCCGCTCAGGCCATTTCACGATGAGTACCTGGATGCTGTCGACCAGCGGGCTATTCTCTCCCGCATGATTGCCAACTTGCTCAACCTGGCACGACAACAGGACGACAAGGAGCGGATGCTGCGATACCTGGAGATGCTGTTAGTGATTGATCCAGAATCGACCCAGTCACGTGGCATGCGATCCATTCTGCGTTACGAGACCGGTCGCACGGCAGCAGCACTGGCTGACCTGGACTGGTTCCTTGAGCACCAGCCGCCTGAACTGGACCTCGATCGAATCCGCCAGATGCGAGATCTCTTCCAGCAAGGCCGGGCACCGAGATAAGAGCCGCGGCAGTTGTCACCAGCCGGTGGCGGTTACTCTGCTGCGGGCAGGGCAAAGTCGCCGTCCATGTCACGCCAGATACTGTGGATATGGCTGGCAATATTTCCAGCAGCATCCGGTTGGGTGTTGACAAATTCCACCAGGAAACTGGGGCCCTGGATGCGATAGTAGTGGCCGATCCCCGGCTTATCCGCACCGGCCCAGGCAAAGTGGATATTGTCGAAGCCCGCGTCGTCGATGGCGACCAGGCGGTCCGCCATAACATCGGTATTGACCGTCGAAAGGTAGCTCGATAACAGCGTCCAGAGCAGCACTTTCTGACGTCGCGTCATCTTGCCGGCCGGCAAACCGATGGCGGCATCCTGTGGAGGCTGGGCCTCACCCGCTGCTCGGATTTCACGAGGAGCCTCCTCGGCAAATACGGCTGTGGCACGCTGCTCATCATCGAGACTCTCCAGCAAATGAAAGCCAGATAATTCCTCAGCCGCCAGGACCCGTGTTCCGCGGGGCACATTGGCAAGAGTCTCTGACACGATGGTGGGGTTGGCACAGAGCACGGTCGGCGTCGACGAGATAACTTCACCATCCTCGACGACGAAATTGAGCGATAAGTGGTGACCCTCGATACTGAGTCCCCAGCGGCCCTGTCGAGTCGGATCACCGAAGAGGGTGAAATAATAGAGATCGGTCTCGCGAGCAAAACGACCCGGGTTTTCTTTTTCCAGTTCGTGCAGCACGCCCTCCAGGGCCATGATCGCTGTCGCCTTGTCAAAACCACTTCGGCTCAGACAGGTCCGTAGCAACCTCTTCGCAGCGCGTCGCTGCTGAGGGCTCATATCCTTGACTCGCACGCCCTTGCGGGTGTCCTTCGGAATGAAGTGCCAATCGACACGGGCAGCGTCGTCAAAGGACATCACTGCAGATTCCCGCTGGTCATCATTCAGCGTTGCCAGGAACTGCTGGGCCGCCCCGGTCATGCTGCGACCGGATGAACCAATCAGGAAACTGGCGCTCACCGCGCCTGAAAGAGCTACCAGCACGAGTGTTGCCAGGATCCAGCGTCGACGCATCGTATGACTCCCATTGAATTCGAACTTAGCTGCGTAACACCAGCGTCACGCCGCGATGCCCCCACGGGCCAGCCAGACAATATAAGCTTCCTCCAGCCGGTTCGCCACTTCACTGATCTGTTCCGTGATCATGTTTATTGGGATCGCGATCGGCATGCTGCTGGTCGAGGTGCAGGTGCAAGCGAGGTTGATGCTCCAGCAACTCAAGAATACCTTCGTTGCTCGTCCGAGAGCCATCCAGGTACAGCGACTCGAGCTGTGAAAACTGGTGCAGGTGCTGGAGCCCCTCGTCGGTCAGGGGAGCATGAATCAAGTGCAGGAAGCGCAACTTTGGCAACTGCGTTACCCGTAGCAGGCAGTCGTCCGTCAGTGCTGCACTACCGAGTCGCAAGAATCGCAGATTTTCAAACTGCAGTAACTGATCGAAACCTGCGTTTGTGACAGTCGTATTCGGCAGGTTGAGCACCAGCAGTCCGGACGCTTTACAGAGAATACCGAGACCATCGTCGTCAATCGCCTCACCGCGCAGTACAAGTTGCTGCAGGTCGGGCAGATCGGCCAGGATCTGGAGCCCCCGGTCGGTCAGGACGGAGTGCTCAATGGTGACCTTTTCAATCCCAGCGTGGCCCTTCATTCTCGCCAGCAGTGCATCGTCAACCGGACCGCCCCGCAAGTCGATTTCCCAGCGGTCTCCCTGTTGAACTTCGGCAAGCTGCTGCGACAGCAGGTCACCCAGATCCGGCTGCTCTTGTCGGCAGCCAGCCAGGCTGGTTAGACCGGCGGCAGCCAGCAGCAGACTCAGCAACGACACCCGCATCATGCATCTACTCCCATGACAACATCGTACAGCTCCGACATGGCACTGATTCGGTTGACGTCTCCCTGCATCGAATAGACGTGCAACAGATTGGCCAGAATCCTGGCCAGCCACTGCTGTTGGCTGGCAACTTGCAAAGCAACCTCAGCCGACAGGTCATCCTGGCCCGTCACCTGCTTTACCAGCAGCAGGGCCTCATCCACGTTGACGATCCGGCCTGCGTGAAAAGCGTCGACCAGCAATTCATCACTGTCGACTTGAACACGCAGGAGAAAATGGCCAGGCGCGTTGACTCCCTCCACCGCCAGGCCGATTCGGTCAGCGACCAGCTTGTAGACCAGTGCGAGCGTGATCGGCAGGCCCCGCCGGGTGCGAAGCACGAACGGCAGGAAACTGTTGTGGGGATCGTAAAAGCGATTCGTATTGCCGCGAAACTCCAGCTCCTCAAACAGGTGCTGATGCAGATGTGCCAGCAGTGCCCGCGAGTCATCGGTTCGCACACGCTTGCGAACCGTCTCAGCCATCTGTTGGACCTGGCTCCGCACCTGTTCCACGGAGGCATCCTGCTGGCAGTTCATCGCGATGGCAGTGGTGGCAACCAGCAGACCGTCGCTCGACTCAAGCTCCCGAACCCCCTCAACGAAGGTCCAGTAGGCTGACGGCAATGAATGGGTTGGCTCACGCATGGTAGGCTGGCACAAACTGGGAAAACAAATGGTCAGGGGCGGGCCCTGACGCCTCGTGATTTTAGCCATCCGGACTGACCGCTGTCACTCAGGGTGAAACGAATTACCGGTCTGGCTGGGAGAGAGTCAGCGGAACTTATTGACCGTCCTCAAACCGGCTCACTATAATCCGACGGCACGTCGTCGCCAGTTGCTGCTGCCAACGATTTCATGGCGACGCCAGGCAGCATCAGATCCCAGCCTATTCCCTTCATAAATCGTGAGAGTGGCCGTTGTCCTCCGGACTCTTCGACGATGCCAAGGAACAAGTCCGTCGCGCGACGGATGTTGTCGACTTGATTGCTCCACATGTCCCGCTGCAAAGGCAGGGGCGACAGATGGTTGGGATCTGCCCCTGGCATGACGACAGTCGCCCCAGCTTGCAGGTCAATCCGGAGCGACAGAGCTGGAAGTGCTGGGTCTGTGACATCGGCGGTGACGTTTTCAGCTTCACGATGCGAATCGAGGGTGTCGATTTCCGTGAGGCTCTTGAGTTGTTGGCTGAACGGGCCGGCATCGAAATGCCACGTCGCGGACGTGGCGAACCGGCGGTCAAGACGACCGAGAAGAGGCTGCTCTATGAGGCAATGAGCTGGACGTCGCAGAAGTACCACGAGTTTTTGCTCAAGGCAGCCGAAGCCCAGGCGGCCAGGGACTACCTGGCGGATCGCCAGATCAGCGCCGATTCGATCGCCCGCTACTGTATCGGATTTGCCCCCGACAGCTGGGACTGGCTGCAGAAGCTGGCCGATCGCGAAGGGAAGTCGCGAGAACAGCTGGAGTCGATCGGTGTTATTCGCAAATCCGAACGCGGCACGATGTACGACTTCTTCAAGGGCCGTGTGCTGTTCCCCATCCGTGACACCCAGCAACGCACGATCGCCTTTGGTGGCCGGGTACTGCCCGGCGTGGATGACAATCGCAAGTACATTAACTCGCCAGAGACACCACTGTTCACCAAGAATGAGCATGTCTACGGGCTGGACATCGCCCGTGCAGCGGCTCAGAAAATCGGCTCGGTCCTGGTCATGGAGGGCTACACCGACGTCCTGATGGCTCACCAGTTCGGTTTCACCAACGCGGTCGCCGTGCTGGGGACAGCGCTGGGAGCCAGTCACGTGCGACTCCTGAGGCGACATACCGATCAGGTCGTGCTGGTGCTCGATGGCGACACGGCCGGTCAGGTGCGGGCCACGGAAGTTCTCAGCCTGTTCATTAGTGCTCAGGTCGACATGCGGGTGCTGACCCTGCCGGAGGGTTCAGACCCCTGTGACTATTTGCTGACGAGCGGCGCTGAGGCATTTCAAAAGTTGATTGATGAATCAGTCGACGCTCTGAATCACAAAGTCCAGGTCGCCACTCGAGGAGTGGACCTGCACCGTGACACGCACCAGGCCAACCAGGCCCTGGAATCGATCCTGCAGACGATTGCCCAGGCACCGGCCCCCCAGGCGAGCACACCCCAGGCTTTTCGTATTCGACAGCAACAGTTGCTGACGCGGCTCTCCCACATGTTCTCGGTTGATGAAGCCGATCTGCGCACGCGGGTAAAGGAACTGCGAACTGGAAATCGAACGCCAGCGGCGGCCACGCCCGTTGTCGATGAGCGACGGGAGCTACAGCCATTGACCAACCTGGAGACCGAAATTTTCGAGATTCTGATGGCTCATCCGGAGATCGTCTCCAAGGCGATCCGCGAAATTGATGAATCCCTGGTCACATCGTCCACCGGGAAAAGACTCTGGCAGCTCTATCAGGAAAGCCACCAGCTGGGCCATTCCGTCGAGTTCTCCTCCCTGCTAGCAAAAATAGATGACGAGTCGCTAAAACTCCTCTTGGTGAATTTGGACGAATCGTCTTATAACAAGGCTTCCTCAACGGAAGAAGATGGGAGCCAGAGGCTGAGTGGTTTGATTGGAGCCTACCAGGCCGAGCAGATCAGAGCCGAAAACCGTCGCACAGCCAGCCGCCTGGTGAGCGACGAACTTGGTCCCGAGGAGGAAACCGAGATTTTACAGGACTTACTTGAAAAGGAGCGTATTCGCCAGGGACTTTCTTCACCCAAGGATGGGTAGAACCTAGACGGTCGACCAGCTGCCACGGTGGCAGACTGCAGCCAGCCGTCACCAGGCGCAGGATGCGCGAGGAGGGTGCTTTTTTGAACGACTTTGATAATGACCTGAAGGTGTTAGTCGCCAAGGGTAAATCCCAGGGATATCTGACCTACGACGAGGTCAACGAATTTCTTCCCGACGAAGATGTAACTCCGGACCGTCTCGACAATCTTCTCATCACGCTCGATGAGATCGGTATTAGCCTTGTCGATACTGCCCCTTCGCCCGAGAGCAGGCCCAAGCCGGCGGCTACTGTCAGCCCGCCAGCCCCGCTGCGGGCCAAGAGCCTGGTACAGTCGACTGACCTGCCACGGCCGAGCGACGATCCGATTCGTATGTACCTCTCGCAAATGGCAGAGATTCCCCTACTGACTCGATCAGAAGAGATCGCACTTGCGAAGAAGATCGAAGTCACACGGAGACAATTCCGCCGCTCCGTGCTGGGCTGCGATTATGCCATGGCAGTCACCGTGGAAGCCCTGCATCGCGTCCACCAGGGCGACCTGCCATTCGATCGCACGATCAAGGTTTCCTTGACCGAACGATTGACGAAGGAACAGATCCAGGCCCGCATGCCGCATAATCTGCCGGTCGTGGATCAAATCCGTGACATCAACCACGAGCTGTTTGCCAAGTTGATGCGGCATTCGACAAGCCCTGAAGAAAAGTCGCTGGCCCGCCAGCGGTTCATGCGCGGGCGCCGTAAGGTACTGCAGCTGGTCGAGGAGCTGAGCCTGCGGACACGCCGAATTCAGCCGCTGGTTCAGCAACTGGAAGAATTCTCGCGCCGCATGGTCGAGATCCGCAATCGACTCAAGGAACTCAGGCGAAGTCGTTCTGCCGAGTCAATCGAGGAGAAACATAACCTGCGGCGAGAATTGCATGACTTGATGCTGCTGACCAAGGAGAGTCCGCGCAGCCTGGCGCAGCGGGTGGAGACGATTCACCAGCAATTCCTCGAGTATGACAACGTCAAGCGACAGCTTTCCAGTGGCAACCTGCGATTGGTCGTTTCGATTGCCAAGAAATACCGTAACCGTGGACTCAGTTTCCTGGACCTGATCCAGGAAGGGAACACCGGACTGATGCGGGCAGTCGACAAGTACGAGTATCGGCGGGCATTCAAATTCTCGACCTATGCCACCTGGTGGATTCGCCAGGCAATCACACGTGCTATTGCCGACCAGGCCCGTACGATCCGCATACCGGTGCACATGATCGATGTCCTCTCAAAGCTGAGGAATACGCAGAAAGCCCTCTTGCAGGAGATGGGACGAGAACCGACAACAGAGGAAATCGCCATCCGGGCGGGGACCACTGTGGAAGAGGTGCGGCGTGTCTTGGACATCGGCAGGCACCCGGTCAGCTTGGACCGTCCGGTCGGTGATGGTGAAGATAACAGCTTTGGCGAATTCGTCGAAGATGTGACCAGCGATAATCCGGTACGGTTGGCAAACAATGGTATCTTGCGACAGAAAATCGAATCGCTGCTCAAGACGCTTACCTACCGCGAACGGGAAATTATCCGGCTGCGTTACGGACTGGGAGATGGCTACACCTACACGCTGGAAGAAGTCGGCAGGATTTTCAAGGTCACACGCGAGCGTGTGCGACAGATCGAGGCCAAGGCGGTGGGCAAGCTGCAACACCCAATCCGCAGCCATCAACTGGAGGGCTTCCTACGGGAATCCATCTCCTGACCGGGTTCGGCCAGCCCTGTCAACTGGCTTACAGCTTGTTGACACAACAGGCCGCCACGATACAGCCGCTGGTGCTTTCACCAGCGGCTTTTTTCATGCCCCCTTGGATCCGCTTGATCAACCTCATCCCACCCCCTCACTGCCAGGAGCCCAGTAATGGCTTTGACTGCACAAGAACTGCAGCGACTGCATCGCGTCCACCAGCAGATTACCGAGCTGCAGGAAAAACAGGACGCAGGACCGCGGAGGCTGAAGATAACCGAGAACAGGTTGTCCGCCACAGACCAGCGGCAACTCGATCTGAAAGAGAAACAGACCCGCACACGGATGGAAATCGATGAGAAAGACCTGACTGTTCAGGAACACGAGGCACGAATCGCCGATCTTCAAACGAAACTCAATATCTGCTCGACGAACAAGGAATACCAGTCACTGGTAGAGGATATTGGCAAGCAAAAACAATCCGCCAGTGACATGGAAGACCTGATCCTACTATCGCTTGAGGATCTCTCTCAACAGGACCAGGGACTTGAAGACCTGGTCGGCGAACTCAAGCAACTGGCCACCGAGGGCAACACAATTCGCCAGGAAGTGGAAGCCGAGACAGCAGAATTGAACCAGCGTATGGACGTCGCCCGCGTCGAACTGGCGGAAGCGGAAAAGGCACTGCCAATTGATTTTCTTCAGGACTACCAGCGGATGGCTGATGCCCGTGGAGAAGGAGCACTGGCGGCAGTCGACAATGATTGCTGCGGCGGATGCTACCAGAGAATCACGCACCAGATGATTAACGAGCTGCACCTTAGCAAACCAGTGTGCTGCAACAGTTGTGGATGCCTGCTTTATCTGCCCGAATCTGACCCGGTCAGCGACACCGAAGGATCGTAAGGGACTTTCCAGGCGAAAGTCTACAACATCATATCGAAACCCCTGAGGGATGGATCATGACGGATTATGTACCAATGACCCGCGCAGCATACGACCGCAAGATGGTGGAAGTGAAACGAATGGAGAATGAGGAGATGCCGCGGATCGCAGAAATGATCGCGGCAGCCCGCGATGAAGGGGACCTCAAGGAAAACGCGGAGTACCATGCCCAGCGCGAGTCGCAGGGCATGCTGCAGGCAAAAATCAACCAGCTCAAAGGTGAGCTGTCGCGGGCTTCGATCGTCGATACCTCCAAACTGCCCAAGGACGAAGTTGTCTTTGGCGCGACCGTGGTCGTGCTCGATACCGACCTCAATGAGAAAGAAGAGATCACGCTCGTCGGTTCGGGTGATGAAGATTATGACGCCGGCAAGTTCTTGATCACCAGCCCCATCGGACGTGGCTTGCTGGGCAAGAAAAAAGGTGACAAGGCGGCCATCGAAGTGCCGAGCGGAATGATCAACTTTGAAATCCTCGACGTCCGTTTCGACGACGCCTGAATGTTTCGTTTCAGCTGTTCTCAAGACAGCTGTTGATCGCTTCGAGGGTTTCGCCAATTTCGCCGTGAATGACAGCATCTGCGATTCCGTCCTGGTCGGTCGCATCCCGGTTGATGATCACCACGCGGGCTCCTGAGCGAGCGGCGATGGCTGGCAAACTGGCCGCTGGCTGGACGACCAGCGATGAACCCATCACCAGCAATAAATCGGCCCGCTGTACAAGCTGGTCAGCCTGCCTCAGGACCTCGTCATCAAGCTGCTGGCCAAAAGAGATCGTGGCGTGCTTGGTGATGCCATCACATTCAGGACAACTCGGGACCTCGTCCGTTGCCAGGAACTCTGCCACAGCCTGGTCGGCCGGACCGCGTGCACCGCATTCCAGGCAGGCGACCTGGCGAGCTGTACCATGTAACTCCAGCACCAGGCTACTTCCTGCCAACTGATGCAAGCCATCAATGTTCTGCGTGATCACGCCCTGCACCATGCCGACCTGCTCCCAGGCAGCAAGCAGCTTGTGGCCACAGTTCGGCTGGCTGTCGGCAAAATCCTGGTGGGCGATGGACTTTTGCCGCCAGTACTCGTAGCGGGCCTCGCTGCTCGCCATGTACTCGTCAAAATAGACTGGCTGGTTTGTGGCCCAGACTCCGCCCGGAGAGCGGAAGTCAGGAATACCGCTTTCCGTGCTCATGCCAGCACCGCTAAACACCACGGCGCCACTGCCCGCCGCCAGCCACTCGGCAATCTGCTCGATCTTCTGCATCACAGCATTCTAGTGAGTTCCCGCTGATTGGACATCGGCACGCCGATTCCGTTCACCAAGCCGGCACGTCGGTGAGAGATTGGGGGATCAACTAATGTCCCGATAGTAGCCAAGCCGACAGATACAGCACGGTAGCGGTGGTTGCCGTTTTCTCTTTTCAGCCACAGTGAGCAGGTTGGATGAACGACGCTGGATTTAGCGTACGCAGCTCTCAAGCATCCGACCTGGCCAGCATCCAGGCGCTGCTGCAGCCATTCGTGCACAACCAGCTTCTGCTGCCAAGATCCGATGACCAGCTCAGTCGCCTGCTGGAAAGCGGTTTCGTCGCTGCCAGTCAGGATCTGCCAATCGGCTTTGCCGCTGTCGAAATCTACTCCGCCAAGCTGGCCGAGGTGCAATGCCTGGCCGTGGCGGAACAGTGGCAGAGCAAGGGAGTTGGACGAGCACTGGTCGAAGCTTGCGTCGAATTCGCTGCCCAGCAGCAGGTGCTGGAGTTAATGGCGATTTCCGCCGAGGAGGATTTCCTCCGCAGCTGCGGCTTCGACTACTCGCTACCCGGCCAGAAGCGGGCGCTGTTCATCAGTCCGCCGCTCACCGACTAAACTTCCGGCAGCTCCCAGGGCTTGCGATATTCCTCTCGGCTTCGCATCCGATTGGCCTCATTATCCCCAACAAACAACTCGGTCTCCGTATCCAGTTGCACCTGGCGGCCGATTTTCCAGGCCACATTGGCGGCGTGGCAGAGGACCGAGGTCGGGTGGCCGACGGTCTCCAGGTCGGCATTCGGTCTCCGCCGGGATTTAACGCAGTCGAGGAAGTTGCGAATATGCGACGTCCCGTCGTTGCTACCGGAACCCTCGGCCACGAGCTCGTGGCGGCCCTGATAGGCTCGCCAGCGTCGATTACCGAGGATGATATAGCCCTGATCGCCATAGACAATGGCACCTTCACCTTCATCGTAATAGTTGTAAGGCGTCCAGATCTTCATTTCGTAGGTCAGCAGGCATCCCGGCTTGCCCTCCTCTCCGGCATATTCATAGTTGCACTGCAAAGTGTCGGGCCACTCCTGCATGTCGTCAAAGTACCACTTGCCTCCCATCGCGGAGACGCGTGTCGGCATATCAAGTGGCGCACCGCCGCTCGCTTCCACAGCCGTACTCAGGGCCCAGCGAGCAAAGTCGATGCGGTGCACTCCATCGTTGCCGAGATCGCCGCTGCCATAGTCGAAAAACCAGCGCCAGTTGCCGTGAAAGCGACGGGGGTTAAAGTCGCGTTGCGGTGCTGGGCCCAGCCACATGTCATAATCGACGCCCTCGGGGGGTGCCGAATCTTCAGGGAATCCAATCGATCCCTGCTTGGCACTCTCCCAGGCCTTGGCAGCCAGAACGGTGCCCAGGGCGCCAGTCTTGATATAGTCAATCGCCTCCTGGAAATGCTGGCTGGTCCTGGCCTGCGTCCCCATTTGCACCACGCGTTTATGCTTGCGCTGCGCCGCGACCATCCGCTTTCCCTCTTCCATGTTGTGCCCGTCGGGCTTCTCGACATAGACATCCTTGCCCGCCTGGCAAGCCAAAATCGAGGGAATCGCGTGCCAGTGATCGGGCGTCCCCACCACCAGTACATCGATCTGGGGATTGTCGATCAAGTGGCGAAAATCACCGTGCGTGGTCGGTGCGCGACCGTTGATTTGCTTGACCGCTTCCACAGCGGCGGGCAAACGCCGTGAATCAATATCTGCGACAGCAACAATATCCACGTCCTTTTGGCCGGCAAAGGCCCGCAACAAGAACCCTGCGCGGCCGCCGACGCCGACGCACCCTACCTGGATACGTTCACTCGCCGCCTGCTTGCCTGCCAGCTGGCTGCGCGTGACCAGTGTCGTCGCCGAAGCTGCCGCCAGGAATTGTCGACGCTGCATGAGATTCTCCTTGCCATAGGTTCGCTCGAGCGGACGCAGATGCGCCTATAGTTTTTGCACAATCGACGCCGCCATGCCAGCAACTGCAGCGGAGAACATTTCGCCCGCTAGGTAACCGTCACTCGTACCATTGCCACAGACCTACTCGTCCTTCTTCCTCAGCTGGCCCATAGTCCGCTTGAGGGAGTCGAGTAGTTTGGGGATCTGTGGGGCCGACATGAAGACACGGCAGGTGACCATCGGCTTGGGAAACATGTTACCGAGAAAATCGATCCGGAACTCAGTCTGCGAATGGCCAATCATCATGCCGTTCGCATAGGCTCCCGTCATGACATCATCCGTGGACTTCAGTTCCTCGTAGATTTCCTGGGGCGATGGCGGGGCTTTGGCCGGCGGCGCTGGAGGCGACGGTACGGGAATCGCCCCGTGCCGATCCTGGAAAACCTGAATGTTCTGCTCAAGAGCTCCAATAAACTGGGGCATCACCGCGTGCGGAACGATCACACGCGCCGCCAACTGGGCTGGCTGACCCAGGTTCTGGATAAAGTCGACCACGAACTCGTTGGGCCCGGTCATCACGATCGAACCGGTGCTGAAAACGCCCGCACTGACGGCATCCGGAACTCGAGCGGTGACACTCTGCATCTGAACCTGCTGCGACTGAACGCCATCCGGTCGCTGCGCAGACGGATCGTCCGGTTGCTGCTCAGGTTCCTCGCCGGGTTCTGTTGGCTCGGTCGCGTCAGCCATGGCCATGCCTCCTGCAAGGCGTCACAAGGTCACATCAGCTAGGCGTCGATATCCGTAAAACGACCGGTGCTGTCACCGATTTTTTCGACGCCCGAATGCATGCGGTCCAGCATCGAGAGGAAGAGGTTGTTCATGGGAACTTCGGAATCAGTACGGAAATGATGTCCGGTGCGGATCGTACCACCTCCCTTGCCTGCCAGTACGAGGGGAAGATTATGGTGGTCATGCCGGTTGGCATCCGACAAGCCGCTTCCATAAAGGATCATGCTGTTGTCCAGCAGCGTCCCTTCACCTTCCTTGACATCACGCAGCCTGCCCAGGAAGTAGGCGAACTGGTTCGCAAGGAAGCCGTCGATCTTGCGGATCTGGTCCATCTTCTCTGCCTTGTTTCCATGGTGGGAGAGAGAATGGTGCCCCTCGTTAACGCCTACCATCCGGTAGGGTCGATTGTCGCCGGCATTACCGAGCATGAATGTACCGATCCGCGTGGCGTCGGACTGGAAGGCGACCACGAGAATATCCATCATCAAGCGAATATGCTGCTTGAGGTCACTCGGCACACCATCGGGCAACTCCAGCTCGGGCGGAGTTTGGCTAGCTGCCTTTTCAGCCTGGGCAATACGAACTTCCAGGCCCCGCACGCTGTCGAAATACTCATCCAGCTTGCGTCGATCGGTCTGGCCAAGTTGCTTGCGCAGACCTGCCACATCGTTTTGCACCAGGTCGAGAATCGACTTGCGATAAAAGTCCCGCTTCTGACGGCTTGCTTCAGCCTCCCGGCCGTTCCCAAACAGTCGCTCAAACGCCAGCCGCGGATTGATCTCCTTGGCCATCGGCGTCGATTCAGTCTTCCAGGAGATGTTCGATGAGTACGCACAGCTATATCCCGAATCGCAGTTGCCGGCATTGCGGCCGCGATCAATACCGAGCTCAATCGAGGGCAAGCGAGTCAGTTCGCCAACCTGCAGCGCCGCGGCCTGATCGACCGACACGCCAACCCGAATATCCGCTCCAGAAGTCTTGTAGGGATGTGCACCGGTCAAGTAAGTCGAAGCGCAGCGAGCGTGATCGCCGGGTCCGTCGCCCTTGGCACGACCGTTATCCTGGCCCAATCCACTGAGCACATTCAGTTCGGAACGGAATTCTTCCAAGGGCTTGAGTGTGTCTGTGAATTCAAATTCCGTACCGGCTTTTTCCGGCGTCCAGGATTGCATGATCGCCCCGTTGGGGAAGAACACGAATCCCATCCGTACCGGGTGCGCCGACTCGGCCGCGGATGCAGAAGCGAGAGGCTGCATTACTTCCAACAGGGGCAACCCCATGGTAATGCCGAGTCCCTTGATGAAAGTTCTACGAGGTAACTGGCTCATTTTGCGGCTCCCTCTGCACGCCGTTTGCGGAATGCGTCACTCAAGACAATCTGCTCAACGATGGTCGAAAAAGTGTAGCTGTCGGACGAGAGCTGCTTGACGATCTCATCCACGGTACAGCGATCATAATACTTTAAACCCCGCCCTAATGCGAAGACCAACAGCTTGCGGGTAAAAGCCCGCACAAACGCTGGCTCGTTTTCCCCCAGGATCTCTATCATCTGTATCGGACCCTCAAAGCTGTGCCCCCCAGGTAATGTCCCGGAGGCATCAATCGGCTGGCTGTCTAATTCCGTCCGCCAGCGGCCGATACCATCAAAATTCTCCATTCCGAACCCGAGTGCATCCATCTCTACATGGCAGACCGCACAGCGGGGACTCTCGCGGTGCAACTCCAGTTGCTCGCGGAACGATGCTCCTGGCAAGGCCTCTCGGGCCGCCCCAATCTCCGGCACATCGGCCGGCGGATCCGGCGGCGGGGTACCGAGGATGTTCTCCATGATCCACTTGCCCCGCTTGACCGGCGACGTCCGCGTGGGATCGGACGTCAGCGTGAGAATGCTGGCCTGGGTCAGCACGCCGGCACGTGGATAATCGAGCAGCGAGACGCGCCTGAATTCCCCCCCCTCAACACCGTCGATTCCGTAGTGCTCTGCCAGTCGTCCGTTCAGAAAGCTGTAACGGCCAGACAACAACTCAGTGATCGGCCGATCATCTCGCATAACTGCCTCAAAAAACATCTCCGTTTCCTGCCGCATATCAGCACGCAGTTCATCGCTGAAGGGAAATGCGTCCGGGTCCGGTGACACTTCATCGAGGTTGCGTAAGTTCAACCACTGGCTGGCAAAACCGTCGACCAGTCCCCGCGAGCGAGGATCGGCCAGCATCCGACGCACTTCTTCCCTGAGCACACTGGCTCGCCCCAACTGGCCTTTGCCTGCCAACGCCAGTAATCGCTCATCCGGCATGCTCGACCAGATGAAGTAAGAGAGTCGGCTGGCCAGTTCAAAGTCGTCGAGTTGTCGAATCGTGGCTGGGTCATCCAGCCGATCGGTCCCCTCGAGCCGAAACAGGAAGCGTGGCGATACCAGCATGGCGGTGATCGCCACCTGCAGTCCCCGCTCGAAACTCTCTCCGCGTTCGGTAGCAAGTTCCGCCAGCTGAGCATAACCCTGCAACTGTTCGGCTGGCACGGGTCGGCGAAAAGCTCGCCGCATGAGTGGTGCCAGCACTTCGCTGGCCGCCTCAACCACGCTCAGCTCTTCGCCAGGCTGGACTGTCACGATCCGCCTGTGACTCTCGGGTAGATTGTCGGGATCGAGTTCCTGCGGTCCGACCAGTTCAATCCAGCGGAGGAACATGTTGCGGTCGCGATTGGCCGGATCGGGATCCTTGGGCTGGTAGTAGTCATTCACAAAGCTGGCGCCGATCCGCCGATCACCAACCGCCATCGTGACCTCCAGACCATACTCTTGCATCGCGCGCTGCGAGGCAGGCACGTCGACCTGGCCGACAGGTTTACCATCCACAGTGAATTCAATCTTCGCCACTTCGTCGCCCGCCTGTTGTGCTCCAGCTTGAACCAGCAGCCGGTAGGTGCCGGCACTCGCCACAGACAGGGTCGCTTCCGCCGTTCCTCGCGAGGTCATCACGATAGTCCCATCCGCGACCAGCTTGGCTGCTCCGGTCAATCGCAGCTGGTTTTTCTCGAATCGCTGGTTATCAGGGTTCTCCTTGTCGACTGCCAGCACCACCGACTGGCTGATCTGCTCAGCTGCTTCGATGTACTTTTCGAACAACAGCGGGGGCAGCGACAGCACGTCACCGATATTGTCGAATCCCTCGCCCACGTCGTCCGAGGGAAAATCCCTGGTTGGATCGAGCTCGACGCCGAACAGGTCGCGGATCGTGTTGTGGTATTCCAGTCGATTCAGCCGCCGCACCGTGACCCGGCCCGGGTCAGTCTGTTTCTCACAGTCGAGGTGAAAAAGTGCATTCTCCAGCCAGCTGACAATCGTGGCCCGCTGCTCATCGGTCGGTTGCGGCTCACTCTTGGGTGGCATCGCATGAAACTCGACTCGCTGCAAGACCCGCGTCCATGTCTTGCGATCCACTCGCACCGCGGAGCCATTAGAAACACCGTCAACCGCTACACCCTCGGTCGGTTCATCCTCATTGTGGCACTCCGAACAGAACTTCATCAGCAGGGGCTTCACCTCCTGCTGGAAGGTCTCGGTTTCCTTCGCCTCGGCGCGGGCCTGTCGTGGCTTGACCGGCTGATCCTGTTGGGCCGGCAGCCAGCGCGTGCAGGTCAGTACGGCGACCAGTATCAACAGTTGGCTGAAAGCCAGGCTGAGTGGCAGAAAGCGGTGGGCAGGATCTCTCATGGTGGGCATTCGTAGGGAAGACAGAGCCTGCTCTGTCGAGTGAGCGGAGCTGCGGAAGGAGCTACCGCATTATACCCATTGGCCATCCAAAGCGGAAAGTCAGCGGCACTCGCTGGCCGCGCTGAGGACCGCCGGGACCCTAGAGAATGTACTTGCTGAGGTCCTCGTCCTCGCTGATCGCTTCCAGCCGTTCATGGACATAGGCGGCGTTAATCTCCACATTGCCCATTTTCATGTCGGGAGCTTCGAAGCTGAGCTCCTCGAGCAACCGCTCCATGATCGTATAGAGCCGTCGGGCACCAATATTCTGAGTCGTCTGGTTCACCTTGAAGGCATAAGCAGCCAGTGCCTTGACGGCATCGTCGGTGAATTTCACCGATATCTTCTCCGTCCCCATCAGGGCCACGTACTGACGAGTCAGTGAGCTCTGTGGTTCGCAGAGGATGCGGACAAAGTCCTCCTCGCTGAGGTCATGTAACTCGACACGAATCGGGAAGCGGCCCTGCAATTCCGGCATCAGGTCGCTTGGCTTGCTGTCGTGAAATGCCCCTGCCGCCACGAACAGGATGTGGTCGGTGTGGATATATCCGTAACGGGTCTGGACGGTGGTTCCCTCCACGATCGGCAACAGGTCTCGCTGCACACCCTGCCGCGACACATCCGCCCCACGCGAATCACTGGCGGTCACCTTATCCATTTCATCGAGGAAGATAATCCCCATGTTCTCAGCCAGCTCAATCGCTTCGGAGTTGATTTTCTCTGAGTCGATCAGGGACTCGCATTCCTGATCGAACAGAACTTTCCGTGCCTGGGCAACTGTCAACTCGCGATGGCTACTCGACTTGGGCATGATCTTCTCGAACAGGCCCTGCAGGTCCATGTCCATCTGCTCCATCCCCATGCCACTGAGCATCACCGGAGCACCCTTTTGTTCGATCGTCATCTCCACTGTACGGTCTTCCAGTTCACCAGCCAGCAGCATCACTTTGAGTTTGTCTCGCGTCCGCTCGTATTGCTCGCTAGCCTGCTGACTATCTTCGTCCGATACCCCGGCGACCGGCGCTGGAGCCAGCAGGTCAAGCAGTCGCTGCACAACTCGCTTCTCAGCTTCCCCCGCAACAGCTGCTCGCTGCTGATCACCAAGCAGCGCGATGGCGTTCTCGACCAGCTCGCGAATCATGCTCTCCACGTCCCGGCCGTAATACCCTACCTCGGTATACTTCGATGCCTCGACCTTGATAAAGGGTGCTCCAGTCAGCCGCGCCAGTCGGCGGGCGATCTCGGTTTTCCCCACGCCGGTCGGCCCGATCATGAGGATGTTCTTGGGAGCCACCTCGGTACGCAAGTCGTCAGTCAGTTGTTGTCGGCGCCAGCGATTGCGAATCGCCAGGGCGACAGCACGCTTGGCGTCGTCCTGCCCGACAATGTACTGATCCAACTGCTCAACGATCTTTCGAGGCGTCAGGTCGGAGCCAATTGTGGAAAAACTCATACCGCTGTTCAATCCTCGCTCGGCAGTCGTTCCACCGTAATCGCGGTGTTGGTATAGATGTCGATATCGGCTGCAATCGCCAGTGCCTTCTGGACAATCTCGTCGGCTGGCAGGTCTGTATGAACCATCAGGGCGCGAGCCGCAGCGAGTGCGTAATTCCCACCGGAACCGATCGCCACGATACCGTCCGTCGGCTGGATCACATCGCCTGTCCCGCTGATCAGCAAGGTGTGACGACCGTCGGCAACTGTCATCATTGCCTCCAATCGCCTCAAGGCGCGGTCCATTCGCCAATCCTTGGCCAACTCGGTGGCCGCACGGGTAATGTTGGCCGGATAGTCCTTGAGCTTGGCCTCAAAACGCTCGAGTAAGGCAAAGGAATCTGCACTCGATCCGGCAAAGCCACACAGCACGGTGTCGTCAAGCAACCGCCGCACCTTGGTCGCGTCGGCCTTCATGATCGCCGAGCCAAGCGTCACCTGGCCATCACAACCCATCGCCACCTGTCCGCCATGACGGACAGTCAGAATTGTCGTGGCGTGGATCTCCATCGAGCTGCTCCGTGTTGCCAATCAAGCCTCTGCTAAACAACTCGCATTGTCCCCCAAAAAAGGAAATGCCACCAGCACCCGCTCGTCCGCCCCAGGGCGAGTGCCTACCCGAAGCTGAATCGATTGATTAAGCTGCTCTGCATGACCGAAACGCCCCCTCCCAATCGCAGCAATGAGCTGATGTCTCCCCATGACACGGCCCTGCTGGTTGTGGACGTGCAGCAGAAGTTCATGCCGATCGTCCAGCAGAGTGAACGGATGGTCTGGAATATCCGCCGCTTGCTGGATGCCGCACAACTGCTGGGGATTGCCTCACGGGCAACCGAGCAGTATCCACAGGGATTGGGAGCGACCGTCGCTGAACTGGCTGAACGACTGCCGACTGTGGACAACAAGCTCCGTTTCAGCAGCTCGCAGGTGCCCGGCCTGGTCGAAGACTGGACTGCAGCCGGGATCCACAAGGTGCTGTTGGTTGGCATTGAGGCCCACGTCTGCATCCAGCAGACCGCCCTCGATCTACTCTCCGAAGGTTACCCCGTTTACCTGGCAGTGGATGCGATTAGCTCCCGCAACCCGCTGGATGGCGAAGTTGCCCTGCGGCGGATGGAGTCGTGTGGCGCTATCCTGACGACCACCGAAGCCTGCCTGTTCGAATGGTGTGAATCCGCTGAGCATGAACATTTCAAGCAGATCAGCGCCTTGGCCAAAGAAGTCTTCGCTGACTGACGCCGCAACTGTTTTCCCGATCCCTGGAGCCCGTCAACCGTGACATCAACTCAACGACTTCAGCCTCCGCAGCGAATCCTGATGGGTCCTGGGCCAAGTGCCATTCACCCGCGAGTACTCGAAGCGATCGGCAAACAGACAGTCGGCCATTTGGATCCTTATTACCTGGAAGTGATGGATGGACTGCAGAGCATGCTGCGAACAGTCATGCGAACAGAGAACCCGATGACCATGGCGGTCAGTGCCACCGGTTCTGCCGGCATGGAATCGGCCGTCGTGAATGTGATCGAGCCAGGGGATTCCATGCTGGTCTGTGTCAACGGCGTGTTTGGCTCTCGCATGAGTGACGTGGCAGGTCGAGCGGGTGCCACGGTCACCACGGTGGAGCGTCCCTGGGGCGAGGTTTTTCGGCCCCAGGACCTGGCCGAGGCGCTCGACACGACCAACCCCAAGGTGGTCGGTATCGTGATGGCCGAGACATCCACAGGTGCCATGCAGCCGCTCGAGGAGATCTCGCAGATGGTCCGTGATGCCGGAGCCATGCTGCTGGTGGATGCCGTCACGTCCCTGGGCGGCGTCGATCTGCGGGTCGACGAGTGGGGTATCGACATCCTCTATTCCGGATCACAGAAGTGCCTCAGTTGCCCTCCCGGCCTGGCACCAATTACCTTCAGTCCGCGGGCGATGGATGTCATCATGCAACGCAAAACGAAGGTCCAGAGTTGGTACCTCGACGTATCCATGCTGGCCAATTACTGGGGCAGCGACCGAGCCTACCACCACACAGCTCCAATCAATATGACCTACGCTCTCTACGAGGCTCTCCAGGTGCTGCTCGAGGAAGGCCTTGAAAACGTGTTTGCTCGCCACCAGCAGAATCACCTGGCACTCAAGGCCGGCCTGCTGGCACTCGGTTTCGAGTATGCGGCCGAACAGGGACACCAGCTGCCGATGCTCAATGCGGTCAGGATTCCTGACGGTGTCGACGACGCCGGCACACGAGCCCAGCTGCTCAACCGTTTCGGCATCGAGATTGGAGGCGGACTGGGAGTCTTCAAGGGCATCGCCTGGCGAATCGGCTTAATGGGACACGCGGCCCGCAGTAGCAACGTGCTGTTATTGCTCTCGGCACTTGAACAACTGCTCTCCGAACAGGGCCTCAACTTCGCCGCCGGTTCCAGCGTGGCCGCGGCTAACCAGGTCTACCAAGCTGCCAACAGCGAGTGACATCGCACTGTCAGTCAACTTCTTGCAGTCCGGGATCTCTGCTGATAGATTGCCGGACGGCACTCCCCTGCCCCGGACCTGTAGCTCGAGTGGGATCGCATGCTGGTACTGAGTCGACAAACTGGTGACCGAATTCAAATCGGCGACGACATCGTCCTGACGGTGATCAAGGTGACGCCTCATTCCGTACGGATTGGCGTTGAAGCTCCCGCGTCGATAGCGATTGTGCGATCCGAACTGGTCAAGACCAGCGAGGAACCTGCCCCCGAGAACAAGCTGCCGGCGTCAAAAGCCAGCGGCACGGAAGCGGGTTAAGGTAGCTCAAGGCAGCATCGCACTGCGGATCGGAAGAAGTTGCGCTCCGGCTGGATCACGTAAATCAAGCAGCTGCTGGCGAGCATCCAGGTCTGACAGTGGCCCGTGCTGTTCTGTGTACTTCAGCAGGTTCTGCACTTTCTGGTCCGCAGTCGCTTCACCATCCGCCTCCTGGCCCGGCGGATAGCCCCAGCGAATCTGAAGCATGTCACGGGTCACAAGGTGGTAACGATAGGGTCCTTCCCCCTGGCGACTGCCAGCCGTCCGACTCTCAACTCGATACAGCCCGATCTTCTTCCAGGGAATCCGACTGACCGCGTCAGCTATCCGGGCGCCTCCCTGGATCCGCTGATCACCCCAGTTGGTACCGATCGGACCGGCCGGGCCGCTGTTGTCGGCGACGACCCGGATATAGTTCCCCACCTGGTCCTCGGAAAAATCGTCTGGCGGCAGGCAGACTGCATCTGCATCAATCGGCAACAGGCCAGGCTGGTTGCCCTGGACAACTTCCACCAACGCCACTGGTCGACGATAGACAACCGTGATCTCGACACCCCCCGCATGCTTGAAGACCCGTTTTACCGTGGCCACCCAACTCTGCACGAGAAATGCGCCCCGCACCTTGGTCACCAGCTGCGGATCTCGCAACGACAACTCCGTCAGCTTGCCATCGTCAATCGCGGCAGCCTTGATGTCTTGCTTGACCCAGGATGGCCGCTCTGGACCCAGTTGAATTGACTCAGGGATCAACCGATAGGCAGAGGACTGGTCCACCAGCGGCGCCCACTGCTTCCAGGCCACCAGGGTCGAGGCCACCGCAAGCAACGCCACCAGCAAGAATGCACTGAGCGAGGATGCGGACGGGTGCACAAGCCGGACCAACTGGCCAAGCATGGTGCGTGATCGGACTTCTGAGGTGGTATTCATGAATGCAGTCACTTCCAGTGGCAGGATACACACTGGGGCTCTCTTACATTCATCGCCCTTGAGACAACCCGATCATCACAGATCTCGGGAAGATAGGGCCGGATTCGACTACCAGAGGTCCACTTGTAACTGCAATTCCACTTCCAGCTGGTCCAGGACCCCTTCTCTCAGTTTGTCAATCAAGCGTCGCACGTCAGCACTGGTAGCTCCGTCACCGACGACAATGTAATTGGCCTGGGACTCAAAAACCGTGGCACCTCCCACTTGGGCATCCTTGAAGCCCGCTTGCTCAATCAAGCTGGCGGCCGAGACCCCTCCCTGGTCCTTGAATACCGAGCCACTCCCCTGCTCTCCCATCGGATGACTGGCACGCTTCATGATCCAGAGCTTCTGGATCCGCCGGGTCACTTCGCGGGCATCATCCTGGTCCAGCTGAAACACGCCGGCCAGGATAACCGCTTCGTCCAGGTCCGACTGACGATAGGAAAAGTGAATCTCATCGCGGCTGCGATCGAGCACCTCTCCGGCGACCGTCATCACCGACACCGACTCGGTCCACTGGCCAATATCACCACTCCCTGTCCCGGCGTTTCCCTTCAGTGCACCACCCACGGTGCCGCGGATGCCAGCCAGCTGTTCCAGGCCACTGAGTCCCTCTCGTGCGGTGGTGGAGATCAGGTGGACAAGTTTCGATCCTCCGCCAGCCGTCACCCTGGTCCCATCGACCTGGATCTGAGTGAAGGCAGGTGCCGTTATCTGCAGCACGAGTCCGTCGTACCCCTCGTCCGGGACGAGCACGTTGGAACCACCTCCGAGTAATCGCACCGGTATCGACTCGGCCCGGGCAGCTGCCAGCAATCCGGACAATTCATCCACAGATGTCGGCTCAGCGAAAAAGCTGGCTGGCCCGCCGAGCCGGAAGTCCGTAAAGGGAGCCAGCACTTCTCCCTCTCGGACAATATGTTCGAATCCCGCGTACCAGCTCATACGTGCATCCTGCCACTTCGTCGTCGTACCATATTACATCACTGCTGTTTCACTATCGCCTCAGCCGGATCAGGTAATACTACTGCAAAGCATCACGGTTTCAACCCATTCCCTCAGGCGATGAAGGTCTGAGGCACTCAGCTCATGCTCACGCGTGATTGACTGCCTTGTCCGTTTCGTTTGATCTGGCAACTGGGCGAATACCGAGACCCGACCATCAATATCGTACTGCAAGTCGACCTGGACAGGAGTGTTTTCGGGCAGGTCCGGCGAGAGGCCATCGATGGCACAATTGCCGATCTCGATACAATCGCTGGGCGACTCGTTCTCCCCTTCCAGCAACTGGACCCCGATCGATTTCTGGCCGGCAGCGTGCGTCTTAAAAGTACGTTTGGCCGTCACTGGCAGGGTCGTTCCGCGCGGAATGAGGATGATGTTGACCCACTCCTCACCGTTAAAACCAGCCACACCGAGGCTCTGGAAACTTGTGTTCTTGACCACCATACCGCCCTGCGGATCACCCGCCCGCTGCATTCGATAGCCAGCTTGCAAGGCAGCTCCCTTAACCACCGCATCGTCGGGCAGCTGCAGCAGGGCCAGTTTGGAACCAGCCAGCTGCTGGATTGTGCTGCTGATCATCGGCATCCGGCAGCCACCCCCCGTCAGTAATACCCTGTCAACGTCTTCCCAGCTCCAGCCAGCACTCTTGATAGCATCCTCAATCGCCAGCTCCACCCGCGCCACCAAGGGCGCCGCCGCAGATTCAAATTGTTCGCGTGTGATTGTGACGTGAGTCATCCCCGCCGGAACCTGCAACTTCATCGTGACTTCGTCCCGTTGTGAGAGCGCCTTCTTGGTCCATTCACAGGCCTGCCAGAATCGCAAGGCACGCTTGGCATCCTGGACCGGGTCAAAGCCATGTTCTTTGCGCAGTATCTCACTGGCCAGGTCGATAATACAATCGTCCCAGTCTCGGCCTCCCAGCCGGGCGTCACCACCGGAGGCGACCACTTCGAGACTCTCGTCTGCGGCCGCCACAGCAGCGACATCAAGCGTGCCACCCCCCAGGTCGATGACAAGCCAACGGGAATCCGACGTAAGTTGTTCCGGCTGATCGTAGGCGTGATAGACTGCCGCCGAGAGCGGCTCGCTGACCAGCCCCGCCACTTCGAAGCCAGCCATAAAGCCGGCATCCTGGATCGCCTTGCGACGCGTCTCGTCAAAACAGCCCGGCGTGGTAATAACAGCCTGCTTGACCGATCCCACCTTGCGCTGGAAGTCAAAACAGAGTTTGGCCAGGATCAAGCCCTGCAGTACCTCGGGTCGATAACGCTCGCCACCCATCGCTTCCGGATACATCGCCCGACCGAGGAATCGTTTTATCTCCAGGGCCGGCAAATCCGGGTGATCGCTGATGCCCTTCATCGCAGCCTGGCCGATGCTGGTGTCCATACCGTCGACCCAGACAAAACTGGGAGTGGATGCTTCACCCTGGGTGGTCTCGATCACGACCGGCTGACCCTTCTTATCAAGCCAGGCAATCGCACAACTGCTCGTTCCCAGATCCATGGCGATCGGCATCGCCTTAACTGACTGCGGTGTGGGCAAGTCCGTGATCAGCGTCGATCCGGAAGAATCGAGATCCTCAGGGTTCAAGGCAATCTCGATATCCCGCACAATCTCTTCCATCGACTGGTAACGCTCGGCTGGCTTCTTTGCCACCATGCGGACATAGAGCTCCTCCAGCCAGTGGGGAACGTCGTCTCGAAATTCCCGCAACTGCGGAATCGGCTTCTGGGCGTGGGCAATCAATATTTCGATCACGTCACCGGTGTAGAGTGAGCGGCCGGTCAGCAGGTAAAAAAGTGTACAGCCGAGGCTGTACACATCGGAGCGGAGATCCGCTGCGGCAGCGTCGCGGGCCTGCTCCGGTGCCATGTAGTTGACGGTGCCCATGATCGTACCCTGCTGGGTCAAATCTCCCTCGGACGCCCCACTGCCACCCAATCGCGCCGTTCCCATGTCCAGGATCTTGACGGTGCCATCCGCATCCTGGATCAGGTTACTGGGCTTGATGTCCCGGTGGACCATGCCGCAGCTGTGTGAATAGGCAAGCCCCTTGGCACCTGCCAGGGTAGCCTCGATCGCTTTCTCCACGGTGAAGACGCCATGGTTCTTGACGATCTGGTTCAGCGAGGGGCCATCGATAAATTCCATCACCAGGTAATGGACGCCATCCTGTTCCCCAGCATCGAAGGCGGTCACGATGTTCGGGTGAATCAGCTTGGCAGCAGCCTTCATCTCGCGGTGAAAACGCTTAACCGCCTGTGGGTCCCGCATATTCTTCTTGGAGAGGATCTTGAGCGCGACCAGTCGGTCCATGCGTCGATGCTGCGCCTTGAAGACGCGACCCATGCCGCCGGCACCAATCTTACCGAGCAAGGCATAGTCGCCAATCACCGGCAATTTGGGTTGGCCCGCTTCACCACCCTCGTCGGCAATCGTATCCTCGGCCTGGTCTCCTGACATACCACCGCCAGTCTCATCCTGGCCGGTCAGCCCAGCGGCGGCTCTGGTCTCATTATCATCATCAGCAGTCATTCGACACGTCTCCAGATATCGCTGCTCCCACCCCCCGGGAGAAACGGCAACATTGCCACCTCATCACCAGCAATATACGGGAGATTCCCAGTCACCGACAAGGGTAAGCTTCTGCGGCCGGGACTTCATCCATCAAGTGATGTGCGAGTTAAGCGGAGGCTGTTGAGGACCACCATCAGGCTGCTGGCCGACATCGCCAGCGCAGCTAACCAGGGAGGAATCCCGATTCCCCAGCTCGGCTGCAGTAGACCTGCAGCCAACGGCAACAGGCAGACATTATAAAGGCCGGCCCAGGCGAGATTCTGGCGGATAATGCGGACCGTTGTGCGCGACAGTTGAAGTACGCGAGGCACACCCGAAAGGTCCGATGCGATCAGCACAACATCAGCTGATTGACGCGCCACGTCTGCTCCGGCCCCAATCGCAATTCCCAGATCAGCCGCAATCAGTGCCGGCGCATCGTTGATGCCATCGCCGACTACCGCCACCTTGTTACCGGCCGCCTGGATCTCGCTAATCGCCTGCTGCTTATCTTCAGGCGACAGGTCACCGCGACAGTTGCTGATTCCCAAACGCTGGCCAACTCGTTCTGCCACATCCGTTCGATCTCCGGACAGTAGAATCGTCTGCAGCCCCTGCCGATGCAAACTCTCAACCGCTCGCAGACTCTCCTCCCGGACTGGATCGTCAACCGCCAGTAGACCCGCCAACTGACCGTCCAAGACGACATACAACAAGGTTCGGCCAGGTTCGACGTCTACTGTCATCTCGTCGCCGGAAATTCCTAGCCGCTCAAGAAAGCGGAGATTGCCAATCCCCACCCAGCGTTCATCGACCGTCGCCTGGATTCCCTCGCCCGGCATCTCGGTTACCTGCCTGGCCGGTTTGAGCTGGAGTTCCCGTTTTCGGGCCTCTTCCATGACAGCCCAGGCAAGTGGATGAAAACTCATCGCCTCGACAGAGGCGGCCAGGCACAACAGCTGATCCGCGTCCACGCCATCACGAGTCGACACATCGACAACCTGCGGTTTCCCCTCGGTCAGCGTGCCCGTCTTGTCGAGCACCACGGTTGTTACCGTCGCAGCAGCCTCCAGCGATTGAGGGTTGGTTACCAGCAGGCCAAGCCGAGCACCGCGGCCACCGGCAACCAACAGGGCGATCGGCGTGGCCAGCCCGAGTGCACAGGGACAGGCAACAACTAATACGGCAATCGTGCAGCGGACCAACTGTTGCATGTCACCAGCCAGGAACCAGGAGGCCGCAGTAACTGTCGCCGCCAGCAGTACCAACGGTACAAACACGGCCACCAGCCTGTCGGCCAGACGCTGGATCGGAGCCGCCTGCTGTTGCAACTGGTTGACCAATTCCAGCACGCCTGCAAATGCTGTCGAATCCGCATTGCAACTGACGCGGACTTCCAACGCACCCTGACCGTTGATCGTGCCAGCAAAAACCGGGTCTCCAGCAGCCCGACTGACCGGCAGAGGTTCGCCCGTCAGCCACGACTCATCCAATTCCGACTGTCCAGACACGACCTCGCCATCCAGTGGCACCTGTTCGCCGGGCCGGATGATGATCGTCTCTCCTACCGCCACGTCGTGCGGCGACACGTCCTCGATTTGCTGGCGTCGAACCCGGGCAATATCAGGTGCCTGACTGAGCAGTGCTTTTAAGGAACCCGATGCCCGCCGACGAGCACGGGATTCCAGGTAGCGGCCCAGGGAGACAAAGGAAAAGATCATGCCCGCGTCGGCCATCATTCCCAGCCCCGCTGCACCGAGCTGCCAGCCCTGCTGTAACAGGCCGGGCACAGCGGAACAAAATGCGGCGGTCGTGCCGAGCACAACCAGGGTGTCCATGCCTGCAGTGCCGGCGCGGATCTGACGCCATGTATCGCGATAGAAAACTGCCCCCACGTAAAACTGGACCAGCAGCCCGCAGCCACAGGCCAGCATCGTTTCGGCGCCCAGCGGAATTCCCAGGTTGGTTGTCCGCAAAATCAGCTGCAGTACAGTCAGCACGGCTGCCACCACGAATCTTCGCCTCCACTGGCGTCGCTGAAGCTCAAAGCGAGCATCCATGCGGGCCGCCTCCAGCCCAGCGGAGCCTGCCAGGCTGGCCTCGTATCCGGCCTGCCGGACGGCAGCAATCAGTCTGTCCTCAAAATCACCTTCCGAATCAAGCCCGACGGAGGCGCGTTGCGTGGCCAGGTTGACCACAGCCTGGTGCACATGTGGCAACGAGATCAGGGCCGCACGGAGGTGGGATACGCAGCCGGCACAGTGCATGCCTTCAATCGCCAGGTCAACTCGCTGGCGAATCAATTCCTCGTCTGAACCGCTGTCCGCTGCCGGCTCGAGCGCGCCAGCTGAGGGCAGACCCTCGGTTGCTGCGCTGGCAGCGGCAACGGGCTCGGTTTCCGACAGCACGCCGGCCTCGAAGCCAACGGCGCTGATCGCCGCTCGCAGGCCAACTTCGTCCAATGGGTCATCACTCGTTAGCACGGCACAACCCGGCTCGAGCGTTACATCAAGAACGTCGATCCCTGGCAATCCGGCCAGGGATGCGCGGACTTCCCCCGTACATCCGTCGCAGTGCATTCCGTTGACTTGGATCTTCCAGTGTTTCATGGCAGCTTCATTATAGCCCCCCGGCTTTTATCCAACGCACCCACCTTACCTTGCACGTCCGCACTGAAATCGTTAGGCAAGAGGGACACGATTACATTCTGATGGCACGACGAGGATTTCATGGACGCGGAGATCATCTCCATTGGTGACGAACTCACTAGTGGCCAGCGACTCGACACCAACAGCCAATGGCTCAGTCAGCAGCTGGGCGAGCTGGGTATTCGAGTACTCTATCACACCACCGTGGCCGATTGCCTGGAAGCCAACGTGGAGGTTTTTCGATTGGCCAGCGAGCGAGCTGACCTGGTGATCTGTACCGGCGGCCTGGGACCGACCGCGGATGACCTGACTCGGCAGGCGCTCGCTGACGCGATGCAACTGGAGCTTGTCCAGGATGCCGCCGCCATGCAGCATATCAAACAGCTCTTCCGCCGGCGGGGTCGCCCCATGCCAGAGAGCAATAATATCCAGTCGATGTTTCCGGCAGGTAGTCAGGTCGTGCCAAATCCTCATGGCTCGGCGCCCGGTATCGACCTGGCTGTGCAAACTCACAACGACAACAACTGCCGGATTATTGCCCTGCCAGGTGTGCCTGCAGAGATGAAGGAAATGTGGGAGCAGACTGTGAGGCCAGCCATCCAAGCGATGCTGCCCGATAACAACCAGATGATCTGCCACTATCGACTCAAGTGCTTCGGCGTGGGGGAAAGTGACCTCGAACAGATGCTGCCCGACCTCGTCCGGCGTGGCCGCCAACCCAGTGTCGGTATCACCGTCAGCAAGGCGACCATCACCTTACGTATCTCGGCAGCGGGTGAGAATGGGGACGCCTGCCGGGCCATCATGCAACCCACCATTGAAACGATCCACGAGTGCCTGGGAGAGCTTGTTTTCGGTGTCGACAACGACGAATTGCAACACGTCGTGGCCCGTTCACTGGCGGCACGTGGGCAGACACTCTGTTCGATTGAATGGGGGACCGGTGGCATTCTGGCTGGCTGGCTGGCCGAACTGGAGCCGCACACGGGGGTCTTCCTGGGCGGTCACCTGCTGACAAGCTGGCAGTCGCTGAGTTCGCTGATCGGCTGGACAGTGGATCCTCAGCAGGTCGAGCATGATCAGGCAGAAATGACTGCGATGGCAGCAGCGGCTGCTCGGTCCTTCACTGGAAGTGACTACGTGCTCGCCATCGGGCCAGTCGTCGGAGAACAGGACGAGCAGGACAATCGACAGATTGACATTGTCCTGGCCGGTCCGGACCTGCAGCTGCAGCAGCGCGTCGCCTATCGCGGACACCCCGACATCCTCCAGGCGCGGGCCGCAAAACAGGCACTCGATATACTGCGAAAACAGCTCAACCAGGACGCATGATGGGCCACGTCGCTATTTCGCTTAAGCCGTTATCTAACTTCGACCTATAATCAGTTGACGTGAATAAACCAGACACAGCTCTTCCGCTCGTGCGGTTGGATCTGCTCGATACGGTCCTGACAAAGGCCCAGAAAAGCAAGCTGGAAGAGCTGATGGGTACAACCTACGAGGCCAAACCATTCCAGCGCGGGAATTTCCAGATCCTGACGCCTGGCAAGGGACAAGAGGGCGCCAGCAAGCTCAAGTAGCCAGCGGCGACCGCAGCCCGATGGTTGCTATCGCAGTCACGTACAACGAGCCCGTCAGCACTCCCGCTGCCGGGCTCGTTGTACTTTGAATCCAATCCGTGTTGCTGTCAGGTCGACTACTCTTCCCCCCCGCCGCCTTCTTCTTCAGTGGGTGGTTCGGGAGCAGCAAAGGTGCCAAGCACCTTGCCATCTTCGGCCCAGATCCGGAGCACGCTATCCTGGCCACCTGCGACAAACACCTTGCCGTCACCGGAGCTGCCGACTGCATACATAAAGTCGCTGCCGCCACTCAGGACTCGAACATTGCCTCCGTTGTCGGTCCGCTTGACATGCACGTTCTTATCGCCGCTGGAGGCGAGAATGTTCACACCATCCGCAACAAACGTGATACTGGTTACTTCCTTGCCAAAACCGGCGATCGTGCGTTGCTGGTCGCCCGTCTTGACACTCCAGACTTTCACGACGTTGTCCGCTCCGCTGCTAGCCAGCGTGCGGCCATCCGCACTCCAGCTGACACCCAACACATGGTGGGTGTGGCCTTCGAAGGAGCGGACAAAGGCACCGTCCGCCACCTGGAAGACCTTGACGAATCGGTCGGCCGCCGAGCTGGCAAGGTAATTTCCATCTCGCGAGAAAGCGACGCTGAAGACGGTATCGCTGTGGGGTTCGTCGAGTTCACGTACCAGTTCACCGCTCGTGGTATCAAAGATCTTGATCTGGCCACTCCGGGAGGGCTCCCCGCTGCCAGCGACAAGCAGTGTCCCATCCTGGCTGAAATTGAGTGCGATCACGCGATCAACAAACATATCAGCGTTCTCACTTGAGCCCAGGCGATATGCCAGTTCCCAGCGGTGGGAGAGGTCCCAGAGAATCACTGACTTGTTTTCTCCGATCGACAGCACATGGCCGTCCGCGGTAAATGCCAGCGCCTGGACCTGTGACGCCTGGCCACTGTAGTTATCCAGCGGCTGTCCGCTGGTGGCATCGTAGGACGTCACCAGCTGGCCATCGCCACCGACGACGAAGGTGGTACCGTCTGCTGAAAACGCCGCACTACGTCGCGGATTCTCACTCTCCGTGGCAATTTTATCGGCAGCTTCACTGGCCGTTGTGACCGTCACTGCATCGGCTTCCTCCAGTTTTACAACAGCGTCGATCGCGGTGATTTCGTCTGTTGCCTTTTTAACCGCAGTCCCCGCTCGCTCCACGGTTCGCTTGGCTGCAGCAGTGGCACGAGTGGAGGCGTCCTTTTCATCAACCGCCTTGGTGGCCGCCTCGGTCGCCTTCTTGGCATTTTCATCGGCGGTTTTGAGATCGGCGGTGGCTTTGGTGAGGTCCTCGTCACCCTTCTTCTTCGCCTCGGCTGCCGTCTTCTGAGCGGTCGTCAGTTCCTCGACCTTCTTTTTTGCATCATCGACAGCAGTCTGCGCGTCGACTCGTGCTTTTTCGGCAGCCTCAGCGGCCTTACCCGCTTCCTCGGCAGCCTTCTTCAGGTCCTCGTCATCGGCATTGTCACTCGCAGCCTTATCGGCCTCGGCCTTGTTCTTGACAGCTTCCTCGGCGGCCTTGGTAGCAGCTACCAGAGCTTCCTCTGCCTTGACGACTGCTTCCTGGCCGGTCTTGAGGTCGGCATCGGCCTTGACCAGCGCCTCGTCGGCTGTTTTCTTGGCTTCCTCTGCGGTTGCCAGGCCGGTTTTGGCATCGATTTGGGCCTTATCGGCAGTTCCCTTATCCGCGGTCGCCTTGGTCGCGACCTCGGTCTTGGCCGTCAGATCCTCCTCGGCCTTTGTCAGGGCCTCGGTCACCTTCTTGTGATTCTCTTCCTCGGCTGTCTTTCGCTTGTTAGCTTCCTCAAGGTCCTTCTTCGCCAACTCAACTCGCTTGGCCGCCAAGGCCTTGTCGCGCTGCTGTCGCTGGGCCACAAACTGTTTCTGGAAGTCGCCCTTGATCTCCACAACCATTGCGCCGTCAGCCGTATTCCAGAGCTTGATACTGTTGTTGTCGCTGGTCGATATCAGGCGAGTACCGTCGGAGCTGATCGCCAGTGCTGTGACCGGGCCACCATGAGCCAGCTGCCGAACTTGCTTCCCATCGGCGGCTGTCCAGTGCCGGACGGTCCCATCCTGACTCGCAGAAAAGAGGATCTCCTGATTTTCACCACTCACCACCAGGCCATGGATCGGGCCACCGTGGCCGGCCAGTTCGCGTAACGGCTTAACACCTTCCTCTTCCTCTTCATCTTCAGCACCTTCTTCTTCTACCGCTGCTGCTCCTGGCAGGGCCCAGATACGCAGGCCGTTGTCGGCGTGGCCGGCGGCCAGTTCTTTCCCCTGGTTGACCAGCGCCAGTGCATTGATTGGCGCAGTTGTTTCGACCATCGCCAGCTGGCTACCATCGTCCACTTTCCAGCTACGAATTGTCTTATCCTCGGCTCCACTAAAGAGCGTGGCGGCATCGGCGGAAAAAGCGAGTCCGCGTACCGGACCGACATGTCCTTCCAGGCTGCGAACAACCTTGCGTTCGGCCAGGTCGATCAATTGCACCTTGCCGTTGGCCAGTCCTACGGCGGCCAGCGTCCCATCGGCCGAGAGGGCCAGTGAGCTGGCAACTTCTTCCAGCCCAGGCAGGTCAGCAACGCGGCCATTCTGGACACGCTTCCAGACCTTAACGTTCCGATAACCGCCAGCGGCGATCATGTCACCTGTGCGATTCAGCACAACCGACTGGACCAGGTCCCGAAAAGCCACGCCGGGCCGCTGAGCGTCCCCCGAATCGATCAACTCCGGATCGGTCAGGCGTCCCAGTTGACGTCCCGTGGGGACATGATAAAGGAAGATCTGATTAGCTCGACCAGCAGCGGCCAGCTGCCCGTCATCACTGATGGCCGCGGCGTAAATCGGTTGCACTCCAGCTGGCAAGGGTTGCCACTGGACGGGGCCGGCCGAACCGGTCACTTCACCGGTGGCACCCTGGTCAATCCAGAGTTTGATCAAGCCGAGTTGTGCGGGCGTCAGTTGCTTGGCACCGACATCATTATCGTCCGGGGGCATGAATGATTCACGCTGGCGACTGGCCAGCAGGAGCAGGACACTCTCGGCACTCTTGCCGGGGACGACTGCCGGCCCCTCGGCGCCTCCCTTGATGATCAGCAGCGGGTTTTCCAGCACCAGGTCGCTTTCTGCATCGGTCGAGTTATGGCAGGCCAGGCAGTTCTTCCTCAGGATCGGCAAGATTTCTTTTTCGAAATCAACCGGCCCATCGTGCTCGATGGTCGGGATCTGGATCGCCTCATCTTCTGCCAGGGCAGAAGATGAAAAAGTGGCGCTAACAAGCAGAGCAAGGGCGAGGTGAATCCAGCGGGAGTACGACATGTTTTCGATTCCGGTCTAGCAGGTGTCGATTGACGCAAGGCAGCCAGTAGGCCGCCACAATAATCGTCCGTCTGTGGAGGGTTATCAGGAGCCCGCGACGGGTTCCACTTTCAGTTTCAGTTGGCCATCGGCCGTTACATTGATCTTGTTAAAGATCCCTTTGACCTGGAGCGTGACCTGGTGGTCGCCCACCGTCGCCTTGTCAGTGGTGACGAATTCAAGTGTGCCTTCGGCTTGGTCCTTGGGAATCGTGATCGTGGCGACCGTGATCCCAGCAACTCCACCAGGCAGTGTTGCAGTCAGCTCAACGTCCTCGGCAAATCCATACTTGCGTTCGATCGTGACGGCGACCTGGACGGTCTCGGCTGCCTTGACGGCTGCCTCGTCAGCATTCGGTTTGACGGTCAAGGGAGTGGCCACGATGCGAACACGAATCGGCGAGGAGATGACGGCAATGTTCACATCCTTGGGTTCATTCGCCTTCTTCACATCGGCAACTTTCTTTTCAGCCGCCTTGCGAGCCTCCTCGGCCCTGGCAGTCTTTTCCTGGATCTGCTTGAGTTCTTCCTCTGCCTTGACCTTGTCGTCACCTTCCGCCTTATCCCGCTTCTCGGTGGCCGCCGTGACCTGTAGATCCAGTTGTGTCTTGAGCTCGGTCAAACGAGCCAAGCTGGCTTCTGCCTCGGCAATAGCGCGGACATTGCGGGGCCGCTTGACCTTGGTGTCACATCGCAGGTAGTACGTGTAGACGCCCGGCTTGGCATTGTTATTGGTGATTGCCATCGTCAGTTTACCTTCGCCGGTATCCCCTTTGATGGTCACGTCGCCCGGCTTGACTTCATTCGGCAAGCCCGTGGCAACGAACTTCATATCGCCAGTCAAGCCCTCGCGTCGAGTCACCGTGATGGGCACTTCCAGGGTACCCCCCTTGGAGGTCTCCAGGACCTGACCATCGCCAACCTGCACCATGGCGGGGTCGTCCTCATTACCGATCACGGCCAGCCAGAGTTCTGGGGTAGTGCGGTAATAGGCAGCGATCAGTGTCTTGTTGCCGGTCGGCCAGACGACTGACAGGTGACGAGCCGTACGCTGCACCTGTTCGCCATTGATATCCGCAGTGCCAACAATCTTGATCGCGCCGGTCCAGTTCGCTGCGTTATCAGTCGCCACGAAAACCAGGCTGGCTGTGCCCTGGCTGCCGATCATGGCACCATCGCAACTCACCCCCTCGGGCAATCCCTCGACTGCCAACTGGATGTCCCCGGCAAAACCCTCCAGCTTCTCAATTCGTACGTTCACCAGCAGGGTACCGCCACGGCGAACAGCCGGCGAGAACATCTTGATCTCATTTGCATTGGCAACCTTGACCTGCGCAGGTTGAGCGATGATGCGAAAGTCAGGTTTCTCCGGCCGGATACGTAACTGGTAAATCTGCCGCGGGTCGTTTCGATTTCCACTCAGCTGGTCATAGACGAGAACCCGGTAAAGTCCGTCGTCGGCGACAACCAACCGGTAATTTGGGTCGTCCGTGGAGGTGTCAAAATCGCCTCCGATGCGGCCGTTGCGATCACCCGGATCATCAATCCGAGCAACCTCGGCGACAGTCTCTTCGCCAGCCTCATTAATGGTCACACGTTGCACAAGCATCACAGCGTCGGACAGGACGCCGACCTGCTGGGAAACCACCTCGAGTTGGAAGATCTCCCCCTTCTTAGCCGAGAACTGGTACCAGTCCTCGTCACCCGCCGGGAAAAACTGGCCAGCCACCACGCTCGGCACTTCCAGCACCGTGGCGCTGGCTGCATCGTTATTCCCTTCCTTCTCAACACTGACCGGCAATTCAGTGGTTGAAATGTAAACCAGATTGGCTCCCTCGTGGCGATAAGTAATACTGCTGTCCCAAATCGACGATGGCAGTGACCGCAGGGATAGCTGGCCTGCCAGCGCTTCGGCTGCCGGGATGGCAATTGTGGCGGCGACCTGCTGAAGCACGGCGCCGTCAGCCACCTGATCTTCGACTGGCTGGCCCCCTGCCAGGTTGCGACCGAAAATCTTGTACTCGTTATTACTGCCAATCGTGCCGACCGGGGGAAAGACGAAATCGACGTAGGCGCCGGCGGTGATTGTGAGGCGATAGTGATACTCGGCACCACCGCGATAAACTGAATCGTAAATGGCGACTGTGTATTCACCCGCCGTGCTAAAGGTGTAGTCGATCAATGGATCGAGGCCGGAGGCATCACGATTGTTCTTCATTTCCTTGCCAGCGGAATCGTAGAGAACCATCGATGCATCGATGCGTGAGTCAATCGTCTGACCATCCACGCTGATCACAATCCGCTGGCCTTCCGCCGCGGCAAACTTGTAGTAGTCGCGATTGGCACCATCCGAGACACCTGTCACGGTGCTCCCCAGTTCCACCAACTGGGCTGTCTCCAGACTCCGATTGCCGCCGTTATCAGTCACCTCTTGCTGTGTCCCGACCACAAACCGGCGAGGATTGGATACGCCGAAATCACCCGCCACGCGGGCGTCGTAAACCCCGGCCGGAACGGCCGCATCGACCTTGACCAGGAACACGTTGGCAACCGTCTGAGGGGCTGCATCAAATTCACCCGCCGGCGTTGTCTTGGCAGTCGCAGTGATACCCGGATGCGAGAAGACCAGCTGCGATATGTTATCCAGATCACCGCCACCGACGGTCACTTCCAGTTCGGTACCCTGCTTAGCACCCGCAGGGTTCAGCGTATTCAAACTGGCTATCGGCAACTGAGCAGGCAAGGACCCACTGGCTAGCAGCAGGGCCAGGCCACACACGGCAGAAAATGTCTTCAGGCGAATAAAACCGTTGATCGATTGCGACTGACTCATGATGTCCTCTCAGGTCGTAACATTGCGCCCGTTTACACCTACCGACAACCCCCACCCGAGAGATCGACCCGGGTGGCGTGAGCCTCCCCGAATCAGCTTACATTCTCCGGCGTTTGATCATTAAAGGTAGGTGACCAGGCAGGACCGGTAACTGGTTACAGGCTCCTTTGATGGTGATCAGTGAACCTGTTTCCCGTGAGACTGATTGTAATCGAATTGGATATGTTGTGCCGACCCTTACGGAAAAAAGCATTGAATTCGGATATCCCTGTTTGAGATCTCCACGCCAGCGCAGCAAAAAAGCGGGCCGCTTCCTGTCATGGAAACGACCCGCCTTGTGGTTTTCTTGGAATCCGGCCTGGGACTAGTGATTGAAGAGGAATTCCTTGGTGTTGATCAAGGCCCAGACAATGTCCTCGTAGGCAATCTTGGCCTCCTCCGTCTTTTCAACGTGTCCCACGGCAATCGCTGTCTCCTCTGCTGTCGGCTCACGTCCGAAAGTCAGCAGATACAGTTCGCGAATCCTGGCAGCATGGTCCCGCTCAGTGTCAGCACTCAGCATCGCTGCCCGGCCAGTGCCGGCGGTCAGCTTGCCCTGGATCTCGCTGGAGTTGAGCAAGTGCAGGCTCTGAGCCAGGTTGGCTTCCGACGATCGCTCGCATTCGCATGCGCTACTTGATTCGGGCCGACCAAAGACAGTCAGGAAGTAGGAGCTGAAGCCGTTATCCGGCAACTGCGTGGCACGCGTGCCAGCCGGAACTCCACCAAAGCCGGTGCTGGTATCGGTGACCTGGTTGATGGCATCCAGCAAGACTTCCGCATTCAAACGCTTCGGATAGTAGCGGGAGAAATTCTGCTTGTCATCGCGATTCCATTCGTTCGGTTCCGAACTCAGCTGGTACACCTGGCTGTTGCAAATCGTCCGCACCAGGTGTTTGAGGTCGAAGTCGTATTCCACGAAATCGTCCGCCAGGGCGTTGAGCAACTTGGGATTGACGGCAGGATTGGTGACCCGCATGTCGTCTTCCGGATCCACCAGGCCACGGCCAAAGAAGTGTTTCCAGTAGCGATTAACCAGTGCCTTGGAGAAAAACTCGTTACTTGGATCGGACATCCAGTCAGCCAGCTCGATACGGGGATCGTCATCCTGGCTCAACTCGGCCGTTGGAGAACCCAGTCCGGTCGGCTTGACCTGGTCACCTGTCTTGGGATTCTGTGCCTGTGCGACACCACGATTGTGGAACACACGGTCAAAACCGGGCAAGGAGCTCTTCTTGCGTCCCACACGGGAGAAGAAAGCGGCAAAGCCGTAATAGTCCTGCTGGCTCCACTTCTCAAATGGATGATGATGGCAGCGGGCACACTGAATACGCAAGCCGAGGAACAGCTGCGCCGTATCTTCCACCTGGGCTGCCTGATCCTTGACTTCTCGATACCAGGCAACCGCCGGATTCGTTCCAGGGGTTCCAGTCGCCGTGACGACTTCACGCACGAACTGATCGTACGGCTTGTTCTCATAGAGGCTGTTGCGGATCCAATCGTAAAAAGCGAACGTCGACACCTTGTCGTTATCATTGCGTCGCTTGTTTCGCAGGATGGCACTCCACTTGTTAGCAAAGAAGTTGGCATAGTCGGTGCTCTCAAGCAGGTGATCGATCCACTTGGCCCGCTTGTCCGCAGTGGTATTGGCAAGGAAGGCAGCCGCTTCGTCACCTGTCGGCAGCCGACCGGCAATATCGATCGTCACGCGTCGCATGAATGTTGCATCGTCCGCGATCTGCGACGCTGGCAGGCCCAACTGCGTGAGCTTCTCAAACACCGCCTCGTCGACATAATTGACCGGCGCCGGCAGGTTGGTAACTTCGATACCCAGCGGCACAGTACCGCGATAGACGCCGACATGACCCTGGAAGCGAGCCATCACAGCGGCACTTCCAGTCAGCCTCGCTGTGGTGACGAGTCCGTGCTCATCCACTTCCGCCATCTCGGTATCGTTTGAATCAAATTGAGTTGTCCGTGTGACATCCTCCGTGGAGCCATCCGAATAGTGGGCAACCACAACCAGTTGCTGGGTGCCGTCCCGCTCCATCAGTCGCTCCGTCGGAATGACTTCAATCCCCGTGACCACCGGATCGTCATCGTTGCCGTACGGCATGCCCTGTTCAATCCAGCGATACATCACTCGGTAGGCTGGAGAATCGGCATCAATTCGCTGACCACCGCCGTGCGGTACACCGCCCGACGCCTTGCGCAACAGCAAGCTTCGCTCGGGAGCTGCAGGGAAGACGCGCCGTCCGCGGCCTTCCTTGACCAGGAACTCGTGATCCTCGCCGGGCTCAAAACCCAGCAGCGAGAGGCGAAAACCGTTCTGCCCGCTTGATTTGCCGTGGCAGCCGCCACTGTTACAGCCGAACTTGGTAAAGATCGGTACCACTTTGCCAGGAAAGTTGATCCCCACGTCGTTGATCAGATTGGCAACCACGATCTTGACTGTCGTGTCCGGACCGTTTTCCATACGCACATGGACGGTTGCTTCACCTTCCGTCTGGGTCGTAATGTAGCCCGTCTCATCTACCTGGATGATCCCCTCGGGCAGAACTTCATAGCTGACTTTGCGAGTCAGGTCGCGGACCTGGCCAGAGTCAAAGACGCCAGTGATCAGCAGCTGCTGGCCGGCATCCCGTCCAGAGATCACGAGCACGCCATCGGCAACTCGTCCGGTATCAACCACCAGCGACTGCAATGTGCCTGGGTCCTTCAGTCCGGGTGCCTCGGGTTGGGCATCCTGAGCAGTCAGACTGCCAGTCGGAAACATCCATGTTAAAACGAGCAGTGCCAAGGCGGGTAAAGCAAAACGCATCACGGTGTCCTTCCAAGTAATGTTTGTCACGATGACTTGTCTGGTGACGAGGATTGGGGGTCCCTCGTCCGCTCCAGCGATGGTCCAGTGGATGGTACCGCCGAAAAGGCTTCTACCTTCTACCAATGTCATCGTGCTAATGCATCACCAATTATCACCACTACGCCGAGGATTGCAACAACAATCCTCAATCACTAGCCACATGGACGACCTATTCCCCCTGCCCTACCTGACTCTGGGCTAGATTCCTGCCAGACCGGTGGAAGCTCTCAATAACTGACAACGACGCCATTTTGCGGTACAACAGGTTTCCAATCCTGATCCTGCGTCCTCATTGAATCCGTACCCGACAACTCAGTCCTGCCTCACGAGTCAAATCCCATGCGTCGTTCGGGAAGCACCAACACAACAGCCTTGCTGGCCATCGGGTCACTTGTCCTGGCAGCAGGACTGTCGTGGTTGCTCTATTCCGGAGGGGATTCCAAGAGTGGTGAGCCGGTCGAAGAGCTATTCGTCTACTGCGCCGCCGGCATGCGATACCCGATGGAGGAAATTGCCAGCCGTTATGAGGAAGAATTCGGCGTCAGGATCCAGCTGCAGTATGGCGGTTCGAATACGCTCTTGAGCCAGCTCAAGGTGGCCAACACCGGCGACCTCTACCTGGCTGGTGACTCGAGTTACATCCAGCAGGCGGTGGACGCGGGCCTGCTCGCCGAGGTCTTCGACCTGGCACATATGAAGCCGGTCATCACGGTCCACAAGGACAACACCAGCATCACCTCGGTGGAAGACCTCGCCTCTCCAGACAACCGCGTTGCCCTAGGCAATCCGGATGCAGCAGCCGTTGGCAAGAAGGTGCGTCGCCTCTTAACCCGTTCGGGGCATTGGGAGCAGGTGAATGCAAACGTCATCGAGAACGGCGTTTTCAAGCCGACCGTCAACGAGGTCGCCAATGACATCAAGCTGGGTAGCGTGGATGCCGGTGTGATCTGGGATGCGACTGCCAACCAGTACACCGAATTGAAACAGGTGGCCACGCCAGAGCTGGATGCTGGCGACGCGCTGGTGCAAATGGGTGTCTTGAAATCCAGCAAGAACCCAACGGCGGCTCTTCACTTTGGCCGCTATGTCGCTGCCCGCGACCGGGGGCTGCAGATCTTTCAAAAGCGGGGCTTCCGTGCGGTGGAGGGCGACGCCTGGGCCAACAAACCAGAATTGACTTTCTTCGCCGGCTCCGTCAATCGCCGAGCCCTGGAACCGATTATCAGTGCCTTTGAAAGTCGCGAGGGTGTAACTGTCACAACCGTCTACAACGGCTGCGGGATACTCACCGGCCAGATGCGCTCCATCCTGGCGACAGATGGCAGCGGTTTTCCGGATACCTACATGGCCTGCGACGTCTTTTACCTGGATGTGGTAGAGGAGTTATTCGAACCCGGCATCAATGTCTCGGAAACCGACATCGTGATGTGCGTCCAGAAGGGCAACCCCAAGGAGCTTCTCGAACTGCAGGACCTGGCCCGCGAGGGCGTCCGCGTGGCGATTGGTGAACCACGCGAATGTACGATTGGAGTACTCAGTCGCCGCCTGCTGCAGGATGCCGGCATCTATCAAACGATGCTTGAGCACAACATCAAGACACAGACCCCCTCCTCGGCCATGCTGCTGCCGGCTGTCACCTCAGCATCCGCCGACGCCGTACTGGTCTACCACTCCGATGCCATCTCCAATCTCGACAAGATTGATATCATCCCGCTCAAATCCGAGCTGGCAAAGGCCATTCAACCATTCAGTGTCGCCCGGGCAAGCGATTTCAAGCATCTTTCGCGACGGTTATTCGCGACAGTCTCCGCCTCCCGCCGACAGTTTGAGGAAGCCGGTTTTCGCTGGCGTCTTGACGGGCAGGCCAACAACTAAGGGCGGCTGTTACCTGGACAACTGGAACAGCAAGCATCATGGCCGCAGCGGACAAATCACCTCAACCAGCCCGAGCATCATCGGACAGACCATTCCTGGTGGCATTGGCCGTGCTGGGTGGCGTTTACGTGGTTCTGATCGTGGGCATGCTGGCTGCCGACATACTCTACCTGGCCACGGACCAGCAGATCAAAACGGCCGATTTGGATTTCGAGTTTGACGACGCTGGACGGGCGTTGAAACATGGTGACGTCGCCAGCACCCAGTTTGATCGCCGCGGCGTGACCATTCGCAGCCATAGTCCGGACTTCCCGGCAACGATCTTCAGCCATCTTCCTGGCGACGATAAAAACGAACGTCTGGACGTACCGCTGCTCGGTATCTCCAGGGCCGATGAGGCGGCCGGCCCGCGAATCTATCTCGGCCCAGATGCACTGCTGATATTTCAGTGGGATGAGCCGGTCGAGCTGAGGTTGATTGACTTTGCCCACCTGCCGGCCGGACAGACTGCGACCGCCCGTTTTCTCGGCCCAGATGGCAAGCAACTCGATATCCGACAGGTCACCGCCAAGCAGGACCAACTGGATCTGCAACTGCTGCTGCTTGACGACAAATCCAACGGCCTGCAGAACATCAGCACCCTTGAGTTGTCGCTGCCCCAGGGCGGCTTTGTCTCTCGACTCCGATATTTCTGGCAAGGTCGAACACGGGCAGCGTGGGAAAAGGACCATCCGCTGCTCTCACGGATCGTCTACAACCCGATGACTGACGCCTTGCGGAAAAAAGAGATCCGCTACGCGATAAAATTAAGCTTGATCAGCTGCACCGTGACGGCCATCCTTTCGCTCTGGATCGCAATTCCGATCGGTTACCTGCTGTCCCGCTATCGCTTTCGCGGACACAACCTGATCGACGCCATCGTCGATATTCCGATTGTCCTGCCGCCGCTGGTAGTCGGCCTCAGCCTGCTGATCCTCTTCCAGTACGTGCCGCTGCCATTTCTCTGGTTGGCCACCCTGTTTAACCCGGAGCAGTTTACCAGCGACTCCTTGCTGCTCCCCGGACCATTCTCGGTCTTCATGTACCGACTGTTTGACATTGTCTTTCCACTCTTCGACGGCATTCACTTCTTCCTCAAGGAAAAGGTGGTTTACCACATCCCGGCTGTGATCCTGGCGCAGTTCATGGTTGCGGCAGCCTTTGCGGTCCGCACCATGCGGGCCACGTTCGACCAGATCGATTCGCGGCGGGAACAAGTCGCTCTAACACTGGGCTGCAGCCGCTGGCAATCCTTTAGCCGCGTTGTGCTGCCCGAAGCACGTTCTGGCGTGCTGACTGCCGCCACGCTCGCCTGGGCTCGGGCGCTGGGTGAATTCGGCCCGTTGTTGATATTCGCTGGCGCCACGCGGATGAAGACCGAAGTCCTCTCCACGACGATTTTCCTGGAATTAAACGTGGGGGATACAGCAGCCGCCGTGGCGGTCTCGCTGATCATGGTCACCGGAGCTATGATCGTACTTATCATTGCTCGAGTCTGGGGCAACCGCGCAACAATCTAGCACGTCTGCGAGTTACCCTGGCCGTACAGTCAGCACCCCCGGGATGGCCTTTGCCGTGATCGACGTTAACAAGCTTACGATCCAAGCTGGCGATTTCTGCCTTGAACAGGCCAGCTTCCAGGTGCCGACCGGCGATTACTGCGTGCTGATGGGAAAAACCGGCTGCGGAAAGACCACCCTGCTGGAAGCGATCGCCGGACTCAAGCCAGTCATCGCCGGCACTATAATGCTCGGCAGCAACGACGTCACCCACCTGCATCCTCGCGACCGCAATATCGGCTATGTGCCCCAGGATGGCGCCCTGTTTTACACCATGAGCGTTTTTCGAAACCTCGCCTTCGCACTCGAGATCCGCAAGCAGTCGGATGACAAAATCGCCGTCCGGGTCAAGCAACTCGCTGAAATGCTTGGCATCGTACCGCTGCTGGACCGACAGATTACCGGACTCAGCGGCGGTGAACAGCAACGGGTGGCACTGGGACGGGCCTTGAGTCACAATCCCGCTACCCTGCTGCTGGATGAACCACTCAGTGCGCTGGATGATTCCACCCACGACCAGATGTGTCAGCTGCTCGTGAACGTACAAGTGCAGACCGGCGTGACCGTGCTGCACGTCTGCCATAGCCAGCAGGAGGCCCAGCGACTGGGCCAGTGGATCGTGCGTATAGAGGATGGCGTTTTGACCACCGTGCCAGGCGACCGCGAACCAACACCTGTCGCCAATCCGGCGGACGACGATGCCGATGAGAATTGCCAGGAGCCGGACGACGATCCCTCAGCCAGCGTAGAATCGTCAGCCGCAAACAATACACCCCAGGCCTGAGGCAAAGACGCCCCGGCCGATCACTCTGAGAGAATTGAAAGGAGACTTGCTGTGACAACTGCAACAATCAAGACCGACCGAGGCGATATCGTTATTCAGCTGCACCAGGAACAGACCCCCCGGACCGTGCAGAACTTTGTGGAGCTAAGCGAAAAGGGCTTTTACAACGGACTCACGTTTCACCGCGTGATCCCCGACTTTATGGTCCAGGCTGGCTGCCCGCTGGGAACCGGCACCGGCGACCCCGGCTACAAGTTCGAAGATGAGTTTCATCCCGAATTGCGACACGACGGCCCCGGGGTGCTCTCAATGGCCAACTCCGGACCCAACACCAATGGCTCACAGTTTTTCATCACCCACCTGGCAACGCCCTGGCTCGACAACAAGCACAGCGTCTTTGGCCGCGTGATCGAAGGCCAGGACGTGATCGATGCCATCATTGGGGGAGACGTGATGAACGAAGTTATTATTTCCGCGGAAGGCGATCAGCAGGTATAATTCCGTACCCGCCAAGTGTCCGCTCATTCCTGACCACGTTGTATGCAAGGGACAACTCATGGTACGTCGATCAACTGCCCGACAGCACTGGATTTCGCGAACGCTCGGGATCCTACTCTTGACCGCAGTCGCCATTCCGCTACTGGCATGTGAGACACCGGTCTACCGATATGCCATGTATCGCTGGCAGCCCGCACCGTTTGAAGTCTACTACTTCCATCGTGGTGACATCAGCGAAGCGGACAAGGCACTGCAAGCCGACCTGCTGGCCATCGCCAACGACGACGAGTCCCCCTTGAATTGCTCACTCATCAACATCAACCTCGACGACGATCCGGAACTGAAGCGTGTACTGCCGGACGTGAAGGCCTCCTGGATGGCAAGCCAGGACAAACTGGCTCCGGGTTACCTGATGACAAACCCCCGTGGCGCTGTGCTGCATGCCGGGCCACTCGACCAGCAGGTGCTCGGTCAGCTTGTCGACAGCCCCGCTCGCAAGACTCTCGGCGAATCACTCGGACAGGGCCATGCCGTCGTCTTTGTCCTCTTGACCGGAGAGGATCCTGCAGCCAACAAGCTGGCACGGGAGACCCTGGTCTCACTGCTCAAGGACGTCAAGGACGGGGAAATCTCGCTCTACTCGGTACCCCAGGAGCCGACCACGCAAGAGGGCGATGCCGCCAGCGAGGACGAGACCGACAAGCCAGCTCACTCGCTGGCAATGATCGAAGTCGACCGTGCCGATGAGACAGAGAAATATCTGGTGCGAACGCTGTTGGCAGTCGAGCCCGACCTGGCTGAAATCAAGCATCCGATGGTCTTTCCGGTCTACGGCCGAGCCCGCGCACTGGAACCCTACATTGGCAAGGGCATCCACCGCGACAACCTGATCGAGTGTGTTGAGTTCGTAACGGGAGCATGCTCTTGCACCGTCAAGGAACAGAATCCCGGTATGGACCTGCTGGTCCGCTTCGATTGGGAATCCGCAGCAGCCCATGTCGCTGATCGTTTCGGCAACGAGGAAGGCAACGAAACGCAATTCGGCGGCGAGGACTTCTTCCCCGAGTTGATCATCGCACCGATCGCACCGGTCGCTGAGGACGCGGACCAGGAAGATCTCGACGAGCCGGCGACTGACGAGACCACGCTGGTAGCAGCCAGCGATGACCCGGACGAGTCGAGCGATGCCGAGCCGTCTGCCGACAAGAGTAATCAGCCGGATCTTGAGACAGCGGTCAAGGCAACAGGTGCACTGACCCTGAGCGTGATCATGATCGTGGTCCTGATGACCTTCCTCTTGCTGACCTTCTTTCTCCTACGTTCCCGCTAAGCAGCAGCTCACACGAGCCAGAACGCCTTCTTGCCATGATCCAGCTGGATGCAGTTTCGAAGCATTACCCGGCCAGCGGCCATCCTGTGCGAGCCCTCGATGAGGTCTCCCTGGAGGTTGCCGCGGGCGAATTCGTCAGCGTGCGCGGACCAAGTGGCTGTGGCAAGTCCACGCTGCTAGCGCTGGTCGGCGGACTTGCCCTGCCAACCGCTGGCAGACTGACGGTGGCAGGAGCATCGCTTACCGACCTGACCCCCTCGGCTCGAGCACAGTTTCGAGCAGACCATATTGGCTTTGTGTTTCAGCTCTTTCACCTGCTGCCATTCCTGAACGTATTGGAGAACGTCCAGGTCGCCAGTCGAGCGGGCCAGTTAACAGCTGACAATACTCGCGCTGGCGAGATCCTCGAACAATTCGGCCTGACAGAAAGGCTCAGCCATCTCCCCTCGCAACTAAGTGCCGGTGAACGTCAGCGAGTGGCCATGGCCCGGGCACTTTTGACCGCGCCCGATCTGCTGCTGGCGGACGAACCGACCGGGAACCTCGACCCCGATAGCGCCGGCATCGTGCTACAGCTGATCGAGAAATTCCATAGCGACGGCGGGACCGTGCTGCTGGTAACCCATGACGAGCGAGCGTCGGCCTGCGCCGAACGGACCATTCACCTACTCGATGGTCGCCTGGCTGAAGCACCCATCTCGGCCTGAACTCACCCCGTCGGTTGTCACAGCAACAGAATCCAAAAAACTCACCGCAGAGGCCAGCCGGAGGGCTCGATCAGCCAGGTCCTTAGGGCCGGCATCAAATAGGCCTTCGCCGTAGCCGAATCAGCGGGGGGCTAACGGGTTATCTCCAAACCCTAGCCGCCTGCTACCGGTGCAATCAGCACCAGTTCCTGGCCGTCCTTGAGTTCTGGGTTGTCGTGGCGGGCCACGGTCCCCAGGTGGAATCCGGCGACCGCCACCAGACAACTGGCTGGCAGGGACTCGCCCTCGGGCAGCACCCGTTCAATCGCTGCCAGTGCATCAGCCAGGCGGGCGTCTTCAGCAAGTTCCAGCTCGGCTGGCAATTCCGTTGCCAGCTGGTAACTTCGACCAGTCATCACGACGAGAACTTTAATCATCGCATCCTCACTCATTTTGTCCGGCCCCCGAACAACAGGGACAGTCCGGATCTGCCGACAGGGAGATGACGTTAGGCAATCCGCGATAGCCATCATAGCTGAGCATCTTTCCATACAGCGGTTCCCCGCTGCCGGCGAGAATCTTGACCGCTTCGAGGGCTGCCAGTGATCCAGTAGCCGCTGAAATCGCACCCAGCACGGGAAAGAACTCTTCAAATGGTGGCGCCTCAGGATAGACGCATTGCAGGCAGGCGGACCGCGGTGGCTGGAGCACCATCAGGGTTCCCGTCATGCCCCATTGAGCCGCGTCGATCAGCGGGATTCCGGCCGCAACCGCTACCCGGTTAAGTCGCAGCCGTTCGCCGAAGGTTGGCGGACAGGAACAGATCAAGTCGCAGCGAGCTGCCAGTTCCATCGCCTCCTGATCATCCGGTTCATGATCGATCGCCTCAACTTCAATGAAACTGCTCATCGATCGCAGGTAGTCGGCAAACTCCTCGGCGCGGGGTTTTCCCAGGCCCTCCTCGTGGCCCAGAACTTGCCTGTTCAAATCCGGACTGATCAGCTCTCCTCCATGAGCAATAATTATTCGACCAACGCCGGCCATCGCCATCATCAATGCGGCCGGGCCCCCCATGCCGCCCACGCGACTGACCAGTACGGTGGCATTCTGCAAGCGGGCCTGGCCAGCGGGAGTGAGCACGCCGGGCCCCAGCTGACGGGCATACCGCTGCTGCTGCTCGGCTGTCAGTGGCTGCGAATCGCTGCTCATTCGGTTTCCAGGTTGCCGGGACAATGAGACCTGCCGTTCGACATCACGAATCAACTGGCTGGTCCCTAGTCGGACGTTACTTCACCAAACCAGGACGGCAGAATAACTGCTGAGGCCAACCGGTCTAGATACTGCTCACGACTCACCTCAATCGCACCCATGCGGCTACAGTGCGGCGTGCTCTGCTGGATGTCAAGCAATTCGAAGCCCTGCGTCCGCAACTGGCGAACGAGGTAATAGAGTGCAATCTTGGAGGCATCGCCAACGCGGTGAAACATCGACTCGCCACTGAAATAGCCACCCAGGGCAAGGCCATAGATTCCACCCACCAGCTGGTCGTGCTGCCAGACTTCCACGCTGTGGGCATAGCCGAGTTCATGAAGCTGCTGATAGCTGGCACTCATCTGCGGCGTGATCCAGGTCCCCTCCTGGTCCCTGCGCCGATCGGCACAACCAGCCATAACTGCAGAAAAGGCCTCGTCACTGGTCACTCGAAATCCGCCATTGCGAATTTTCCGGGCCAGCCGGCGAGAGACCCGCAGCTCGTCCAACTCCAGGATCGCCCGCGGGTCCGGACTGAACCAGGCCAGCACTTCCAGTTGCCCTTCCACGATCGGCCAGGGAAAGATACCGCGGCGATAGGCGGTCAGGATCCAGTCGACAGAAAGGTCACCACCGAGCATCAGCAGACCATTATTGTCTGCCGTTTCAACAGCTGGAAAACTCGGACCGAGGATTGCTTCAATGACCATAACTCCATTGTGGGGCACGGTAACGCTTGGCGTCAATGAGCGTCGACTCATCAGATAACCTGCCAATTCCTACTGACCCTGATTGAATTGACAACCTATAATCCAACCAGGCAAGCGAGTGTGTCTCAGGCGGCATGACAGGCTGACTATGGAACCAACTAACTCGACCAACCCGGAACCGGAACTGCCCCCGTCCAGTTCTCCGACTCCCAGCCTCCCCGTTGTGTCTGCCGAGGATCTAACGACGCCGGCCGGCCGTGTCGTCATCGACCCGGCTGCGACTCCGCCAACACCCAGGCCGGGCATACGGATCGCCCGCCTGCTGGTAGTTCTGTTGTTCCTGGTCGGCATGTGTGCCTTCCTGCCGGCAACCGTGGAACGGCTCTGGTATTCGATAAACCGCGCCCGCCTGATGGCTGAGTATGATGTGGCTGGCGAGTTGCTGGCCGGTGACCAGGGCGATGATCAACTGGCGGAGACCGACCGCCAATTACGGCTGGTATCCCAACGTATCGGCCCGCTGGTTTCCCAGCGTGTTGGCCCAAGTGTCGTCCATATAAGCACGACGGAAAATACCTCAGAGAACGCTGACGAATTACCGCCGCGGCGGTTCCAGGGCTCCAATCCCTTCCCTTCGCGCGGACAAGGTTCCGGCGTCGTTGTGGATCGCGCGGGTTACATACTCACGAATCGGCACGTCGTGGTTGGGACTCGCGATATTCGTATCAAGCTCAGTGACGGCAGATCGCTCAAGGCGACCGTGGCAGGCTATGACTTTCTTACCGACCTGGCGTTGCTGCATGTGGATGCCCAGGACTTGATTCCGATCGAGTGGGGGAATAGTGACAAGCTGAAAGTTGGTTCGTTCGTGTGGGCGGCAGGCAGCCCCTTTGGACTGGAAAGCTCGATTACTTTCGGCATCCTGAGTGCCAAGCACCGCTCCGCCAAAGTCGGCCAACACCACCAGGATTTCCTCCAGACCGATGCCGCCGTGAACCCCGGTAACAGCGGCGGGCCATTGGTCAATTCGCTGGGCCAGCTGGTTGGCATTAATACAGCCATCGTCGGCGAGACCTACCAGGGTGTCAGTTTCGCCGTACCGAGTAACGTGGCACATGATATCTACGAGCAACTGAGGGCTACCGGCACAGTCCAGCGCGGCTGGCTCGGCCTGGCGCTCGACGATGTCTCAGAACCGCTCGCAGAACAACTCGGCCTCGACATGCCTCACGGCGCCCTGGTGGCAGAATACGCTCCCGGTCCCAGCCCTGCTCGGAATGCCGGAGTGGAGATTGGCGATCTGATTATCAAGTACAACGACGAACCGATCGAGGGCCGTGGAGAGCTGATCCGCGAGGTCGGGCAAAGTCGTCCGGGCGATGTGATCACGCTGGAAATACTGCGTGACGGCGATCCGCAGACCATCAAGTTCACTCTGGGTGAACGGCCAGCCAACTCACAGTAGCCAGCAGGCAACTGGAATCTCAGCGGCTGTCAGTCGTTCGGCACGTTATCCATCCAGCTGATCGGTGGGACGATTGCCCGCATCCTCTCGGCCGCTGCCCTCAAGTCGACTGATGGCGCGGACCGTCATATCCTGACTGCAGAGAACCTGGCAACTAAGTCGAACACCTGTCAACTCTCGCGCTTCAAGACACTCCTGCTCCGCCGCCGTCAGCTCAGCCGGTTCGCCCTCGGTGATTTCAACGCGGCAGGTAGTACAACGGGCATGACCACCACAGGCGTGCAACTGGTCCACTCCCGCCTCGTCGGTCAAAGCCAGCACCAGCCGCTTGCCCTCCGGAACCTCAAACTCACCAACTCCCTCAACTGTTAACCGTGGCATTCTCATTCTCCTTGAGGTAAATCACTATCGCCGCGAACAGGCCGATTGATCGTACAACGGCATGCGGGCACGGATAACATGGTAAAACCGAAGCCAGTCAATTCCAAGCATAGCCAAACGAGTTACGGAGAACTGCCGTGAAAATCGCCACCCGCCTGCTGCTGGTCCTGGCCACCCTGTTCGGCATCTCGCTGGACCTCCAGCAGGCCCTCGGCCAGCAGGCGGTGCCGGACAAGCTGGTCGTGCTGACTTTCGACGATTCCTCTCGCTCACACTACGACTTCGTCCGCCCGATCCTCTCCCGCTATGGCTTCTCGGCCACATTTTTCATCACCGAGGGCTTCAGCTTCAAGGACAACAAAACCGATTACATGAGCTGGCAGCAGATTGCCCAGTTGCACCGGGATGGATTCGAAATCGGCAATCATACCCGCGACCACCAGGGCGTGACGGCTGACTCGCTGGATCAACTGGCCGAACAACTGGAGGGGATCGCCAGCCAGTGTGAGAAGCACGGTATCCCCAGGCCGATCAGCTTTGCCTACCCTGGCAATGCCATTGACCCGGGCGCACTGCCAATCCTGAGTGAACATGGAATCCAGCTGGCACGACGGGGCGGACATCCTGAGTACCCTTACGACAGGGGCCAGGGGGTCGCATTCCAACCCGGCTTCGACCACCCGCTGCTGATTCCCAGCGCCGGCGATGCCAGGCCGGACTGGACGCTGGACAACTTTCGCCAGGCCGTCGAGCAGGCCCAGCGAGGAAAGATTGCCGTCCTCCAGTTTCATGGTGTCCCGGACGGTGAGCATGACTGGGTCTCACTGACCCGCGATCGCTTTACCAGCTTTATGAACTACCTGGCGGTGAACGAATACAAGGTAATCGCCTTGCGAGATCTGCGACCCTACCTGCGTCAGGGCATGGTACCGAACGACCCGCTGGGGATCATCAAGGATCGCCAGCAGTCGATCGCCGCCGGCGTCATACCAACCGAATTCCGCACACCGCGCAGCCGCCGCGATGCCCGTTACTGGATCAGCGTAATGATGCGGCATGGTTATAGCCCCTGGGAAATGCGGATGGCCAACGGGATGGATATCGATCGTGTGCGAGCTGTCGCTGAACGCACATCGTTGCCACGAGCCCAGCCGGGCCAACTGGAAATCCTGCCCTACCCTGGCGGCCGCCACCCCCGCATCGGATTCCGCGACGGAGCTCTACGACCGCACCGCGAAACCAAGGCCAGTGTCTTCCTGCCCTGGGATCCAGCGAGCTATGTGGTCATCGATGTCCCCGAGGCGATCTGGCACGATCGACCGGGAGGCCGGCAGCTACTCTACCTGGCCCATACCCACATCCCCACTCGTTGGGGCCGCGAGGGTCAGGAGCTGGCGACCCTGGAATGGCAGCGGGCTTCTGATGGTTCACTCACTCAGACCCGCAGACTTCCCAATAATGTCACCTTCACAACAAGCCTGAAGTCATCCCCGAATGCCATCCGCATGGAACTCAGACTGCACAACGGTAGCGATGAACAGCTCAGTGGACTCGCCGTGCAGAACTGTGTAATGCTGCGTGCGGCCCCGGAATTCAATCAGCAGACAATAGACAACAAGCAGCAGCGGGGCGCGTTTATTGCCTGCGCCAGCAGCAGCGGCGACCGCTGGGCGATCCTGGCCTGGGATAATTATCAACGTAGCTGGGGGAACCAGTTCTGTCCCTGCATG